>OKWK01000037.1_pt1 | contig 227789 bp, 198 predicted proteins | sample 1607181 | NCBI WGS metagenome assembly OKWK01 (sample SAMN07501053, study PRJEB24779) | human gut metagenome | isolation source: stool | host: human infant | place: USA: Pittsburgh, PA
GTGTGGCGATACCACCGGTTACCTGGCGAACCCGAAGGAGGTGTGAGATGGGAAACGGATGGCATGAATGGCCGCTGATGGTCTTTACGGTATTCGGCCAGTGCGTCGTAGGCGGCTTTATTGTTCTGGCGCTGGCGCTGATGACAGGCAAGCTTTCCCGTGAGCAGGAGCAGCGCGTGGTGGGCAGCATGTTCGGACTGTGGGTATTGATGGGGATCGGGTTTATTGCCTCGACGATGCACCTTGGCTCGCCGCTGCGGGCCTTTAATTCGCTGAATCGCGTGGGAGCCTCGTCGCTGAGTAATGAAATAGCCAGCGGGGCGATCTTCTTCGCCGTCGGCGGAATTGGCTGGCTGCTGGCCGTGTGCAAAAAGCTGCCTGCCGGCCTGCGGAGCCTGTGGCTGGTGGTGACCATGGTGCTGGGCGTGATTTTCGTGTGGATGATGGTGCGGGTATACAACACCATCGACACGGTGCCGACCTGGTACACCGTTTGGACGCCGCTGAGCTTCTTCCTGACGCTGTTTATCGGCGGTCCACTGCTGGGCTACCTGCTGCTGCGCGTTGCAGGCGTCGATGGTTGGGCGCTGCGCCTGCTGCCGGTGGTTAGTTTGCTGGCGCTGCTGGTCAGTATTATGGTGGTCGTGATGCAGGGAAGTGAACTTGCCACCATCCGCAGCTCAGTTCAGCAGGCCTCCGCCCTGGTGCCGGATTACGGGTTGCTTATGGCCTGGCGCGTAGTGCTGCTGGCGCTGGCCCTGGCCTGCTGGTGCGTGCCGCAGATTCGCGGCCGCAAACCGGCGGTCTCGCTGCTCGGCCTGGCCTTTGTTCTGATACTGGCGGGAGAGATGATCGGCCGCGGCGTATTCTATGGCCTGCATATGACCGTTGGGATGGCTGTCGCCAGTTAACCACCTCCATCATGCCGGTGCCTAACCACCGGCATGATGAAAACGTGCTGTCGATAGATGAAATTTTTCAACTGAAATTAACTTCGGCATTTATTAATAAACCAGCAAAAACAATAGCGTATTATCTGTTGTCTCACCTTTTTCCATCCTCTGGATAAAAAACTTCTATCGTAGCCGACAAAACCGCGTCACGCCTGATTTCAGGTGGATTGACAATGTTTTTAGCAGTGGCATGATGCGCTCGCGATCTGAACATTCCTCACGGTTTTTACCCATGACCATCTACACCCGGCCAGTGCAAATGCTGCTCTGTGGCCTGCTTTTATTGACCCTGGCGATAGCGGTGCTGAATACGCTCGTCCCGCTCTGGCTCGCCCATGAAAACATGCCAACCTGGCAGGTCGGCATGGTGGGGTCATCCTATTTTACCGGCAACCTGGCCGGTACGTTGCTGGCCGGCTGGGTGATCAAGCGCCTGGGGTTTAACCGTAGCTATTATCTCGCATCGTTAATTTTCGCCGTCGGCTGCGTAGGGCTGGGGATCACCGTTGGCTTCTGGACATGGCTGAGCTGGCGTTTTATCGCCGGCGTAGGTTGCGCGATGATCTGGGTGGTGGTGGAAAGCGCGCTGGTTTGCAGCGGCACCTCCCGCAGTCGCGGTCGTCTGCTGGCGGCGTACATGATGGTCTATTACGTCGGTACCGTACTGGGCCAGCTGATGGTCAGTAAATTACCCACCGATTTAATGAGCGTCCTGCCGTGGGTGACCGGCCTGGCGCTGGCGGCGATCCTGCCGTTGCTGTTTACCCGCATTATGGGGCAGGCAGAAGAATTGCATGAAACGGTACGTATCTGGCCGATGCTGAAGCTGCGCCAGGCGCGCCACGGGGTCAATGGCTGTATTATTTCGGGGATTGTCCTCGGCTCGCTGTATGGCCTGATGCCGCTGTGGCTGAACCATCAGGGCGTCAGCGACTCCGGCATCGGCTTCTGGATGGCGGTGATGGTGAGTGCGGGGATCCTCGGCCAGTGGCCGGTAGGGCGCCTGGCAGACCGCTACGGTCGCCTGCTGGTGCTGCGGGTACAGGTCTTTGTGGTCATTCTGGGATGTCTGGCGATGCTTAGTCAGGCGGCAATGGCCCCGGCGCTGTTTGTGCTTGGGGCATCTGGTTTCACGCTGTATCCGGTGGCGATGGCCTGGGCCTGTGAAAAAGTGGAGCACCATCAGCTGGTGGCGATGAATCAGGCGCTGCTGATGAGCTATACCATCGGCAGCCTGCTGGGCCCGACCCTGACGGCGATGCTGATGCAGAACTTCTCAGACAACCTGCTGTTTATCATGATCGCCAGCGTGTCGTTTATCTATCTGCTGACCCTGCTGCGCAAAGCCGGGCATCATCCGACGCCGGTGGCGCACGCCTGACCCTGCAACGCGCAGCGCATGCTGCGCGTCATCTGCTGCAATCGCATAGGCTTTCTGCCGCAGAGAGGACAAGTCGTTTTTCATGAGAATGAAACGGCGGGGCGGACACAGCTTCCCACGCCGTTGCAGGCCGGCATAAGCGCATCACCGGCCCGGGCGGGATCAGTACATTACTTTGTGACCATACTGCTCAAGGATGCCTTTTACCCGCTCCATGGTCTCTTTCTTCGGCGGATGGACGCCGTCCAGCTTGTACTCTTCGCCCATCGCTACCCATTTGTGTTTACCCAGCTCATGGTAGGGCAGCAGCTCGATTTTTTCGACATTGCCCATATCGCGGGTAAATTCGCCCAGGCGGTGCGCGGAATCATCATCGTCTGACCAGCCGGGAACCACCACGTAGCGGATCCAGACATTGATATTCTTCTTCGCCAGATACTGGGCGAATTCCAGCGTACGATGGTTAGAGACGCCCACCAGGTTCTGGTGAATCTCATCGTTCATCTGCTTGAGATCCAGCATCACCAGGTCTGTTACCTCCAGCAGCTCGTCGATAACCGGATCGTAGCGACGTACGAAGCCGTTGGTATCCAGGCAGGTGTGGATGCCTTCTTTCTTACACGCGCGGAACCAGTCGCGAACAAACTCCGCCTGCAGGATCGCCTCACCGCCCGAGGCGGTGACGCCGCCGCCGGAAGCATTCATAAAGTGACGATAGGTCACCACCTCTTTCATTAATTCTTCAACGGTGATTTCTTTGCCGCCGTGGGTATCCCAGGTGTCACGGTTATGGCAGTACAGGCAGCGCATCAGGCAGCCCTGGAAAAAGGTAATAAAGCGGATGCCCGGGCCATCAACGGTGCCACAGGATTCAAAGGAGTGAATGCGACCAATAACTGACATTGCGGTGTTTTCTCCAGATGTGGCCCATCCGGGGCCGTGTTGGTGCGCAGCTCAGCGGCTGCGTCGAGTCTGTTTTGACAGGTACCCAAAGTATAGATAACTGGCAAAGCAGGCTGGGGCGGGGAATGCTTGTTAAAAAGGCCCCACTGATGTGGGGCCTTTATTGTACGCCTTTTCAGTCAGACAGGGAATTACATGGTCTGAGTGAAGGTACGGGTAATAACATCCTGCTGCTGTTCTTTGGTCAGGGAGTTAAAACGTACGGCGTAGCCAGATACACGGATGGTCAGCTGCGGATATTTTTCCGGGTTTTCCATCGCGTCGAGCAGCATTTCGCGGTTCATGACGTTCACGTTCAGGTGCTGACCACCTTCGATGGACGCTTCGTGATGGAAGTAACCATCCATCAGACCCGCCAGGTTGGTCTTACGAACTTCGTCGTCTTTACCCAGCGCGTTCGGCACGATAGAGAAGGTATAAGAGATACCATCTTTCGCGTAAGCAAACGGCAGTTTAGCGACGGAGGTCAGAGAGGCTACTGCGCCTTTCTGGTCACGGCCGTGCATCGGGTTAGCACCTGGACCGAACGGCGCGCCAGCGCGACGACCGTCTGGGGTATTACCGGTTTTCTTACCGTACACCACGTTAGAGGTGATGGTCAGAACAGACTGAGTCGGGATAGCGTTGCGGTAGGTGTGCAGTTTCTGAATTTTCTTCATGAAACGTTCAACCAGGTCAACGGCCATGTCATCGACGCGAGGGTCGTTGTTACCAAACTGCGGGTATTCGCCTTCGATTTCGAAGTCGATAGCCAGACCGTCTTCGTCACGAATCGGTTTAACTTTCGCATATTTGATAGCAGACAGGGAGTCAGCAGCAACGGACAGACCAGCGATACCACACGCCATGGTGCGGATAACGTCACGGTCGTGCAGCGCCATCAGAGAGGCTTCGTAGCTGTACTTGTCGTGCATGTAGTGGATGATGTTCAGCGCGGTGACGTACTGTTTAGCCAGCCAGTCCATGAAGTGATCCATGCGATCCATTACTTCGTCGAAGTTCAGGACGTCGCCTTTGATCGGTTCAGATTTCGGACCAACCTGCATTTTCAGTTTTTCATCCACGCCGCCGTTGATAGCGTACAGCATGGTTTTCGCGAGGTTAGCGCGAGCGCCGAAGAACTGCATTTGCTTACCAACAACCATCGGGCTTACGCAGCATGCGATAGCGTAGTCGTCGTTGTTGAAGTCCGGACGCATCAGGTCATCGTTCTCATACTGCAGAGAAGAGGTATCGATGGACACTTTAGCGGCGAATTTCTTGAAGCTCAGCGGCAGTTTTTCAGACCACAGGATAGTAATGTTCGGCTCCGGAGACGGCCCCATGGTGTACAGGGTGTTCAGGAAGCGGAAGCTGTTTTTGGTCACCAGAGTACGGCCGTCAACGCCCATACCGCCGATGGATTCCGTTGCCCAAATCGGGTCGCCGGAGAACAGTTCATCATATTCCGGGGTACGCAGGAAGCGAACCATACGCAGTTTCATGACCAGGTGGTCAACCATTTCCTGCGCGTCTTGCTCGGTGATTTTACCCGCCTGCAGGTCACGCTCGATGTAGATATCCAGGAAGCTGGAGGTACGACCGAAGGACATTGCCGCGCCGTTCTGAGATTTCACGGCAGCCAGGTAACCGAAGTAGGTCCACTGAATCGCTTCCTGAGCGGTGGTCGCCGGACCGGAGATGTCATAGCCATATTTAGCGGCCATCTCTTTGATCTGGCCCAGTGCGCGGTGTTGTTCAGCGATTTCTTCACGCAGACGGATGGTCGCTTCCAGGTCTTCGCCGCTTTCCAGTTTCGCTTGCAGAGAGTTGAACTGGGCGAATTTGTCTTTCATCAGGAAGTCGATACCGTACAGCGCAACGCGACGGTAGTCACCGATGATACGACCACGACCGTAAGCATCCGGCAGACCCGTCAGCACGCCGGATTTACGGCAGCGCAGGATGTCCGGGGTATAGACATCGAAAACGCCCTGGTTGTGAGTTTTACGGTACTCTGTGAAGATTTTTTTCAGCATCGGGTCCAGCTCGCGATTATACGCTTTGCAGGAACCTTCAACCATTTTGATACCACCGAACGGGATGATCGCACGTTTCAGCGGCGCTTCGGTCTGCAGACCAACGATTTTTTCCAGACCTTTCTCGATATAGCCCGCGTCGTGAGAGGTGATGGTGGAAGCCAGGGCAGTGTCAAAATCAACAGGCGCGTGAGTGCGGTTTTCCTGTTTTACACCTTCCATTACGGTGTCCCACAGCTTGGTGGTCGCTTCAGTCGCGCCAGCCAGGAAGGATTCGTCGCCTTCATATGGGGTGTAGTTTTTCTGAATAAAGTCACGGACGTTGACTTCATTCTGCCAGTCACCTTTCGCAAAACCTTCCCAGGCTGTGGCTAACTTTTCATTAAGCTCGGACATGTAACACCTACCTTCTTAAGTGGATTTTTTATTTACTGCCTGAAACAACCCTTAGTGATGGTCGTTGCCACGCAGGTAAATGACCCAGTATGTCAACCCGACCAGCAGACCCCCGCCGATAATGTTCCCGATAGTTACCGGAATCAGGTTATCAGTGATGAAGTTCATAACGGTCAAGTGAGAGAAACTTTCCGGAGTCGAACCGATGGCGGTCCAGAATTCCGGGCTTGCAAAGTTGCGGATTACGATACCCATCGGGATCATAAACATGTTGGCGATGCTGTGCTCAAAGCCGCTGGCAACGAACATCGCTACCGGCAGGACCATGATCATCGCTTTATCCATCAGGCTACGACCGGAATAGCTCATCCATACGGCGAGACAAACCATCAGGTTAGCGAGGATACCCAGGCTCACGGCCTCCACAAAAGTATGGTGCATTTTGTGGTCGGCGGTCTGCAGAACGTTTAGCCCCCAGCCGCCGTTGGCAGTCATATATTCGCCTGATAACCACATCAGCAGCACAAACAGCAGCGCGCCCACCAGGTTACCAAAATAGACGTTGAGCCAGTTTTTTGCCAGTTGCCCCCAGGTAATTCGACCGCTGGCTTTGGCCACCACGATCAGTACCGTAGAGGTAAAGAGGTCAGCGCCGCAGATAACGCACAGAATCAGACCCAGAGAAAAACAGATCCCACCGATAAGTTTGGCAATCCCATAAGGCATCGCGGCAGTGCCGGTGGTCGCGGTGATATAGAATACGAAAGCGATGGAGATGAAAACGCCAGCGGTGATCGCCAGATAAAACGTCTTCATCGGATGCTTCGTTGCTTTATAGACACCTGCTTCTTCGGCGACTTTCGCCATCGCGGCAGGGAGCAAAAGATCAAAAGGGTTGTCAGCTTTCACACTAACTCTCTCTTTATATAAGTTGGCGGTGAGATACTAACAAAGCATTATAGAATGGAAATTGATATAGATCATATCTCACCGGAACTATATGCCTTTTTAGTGTGTGGTTTTTATTGAAATTACCTCTAACTGCATGAAATATATATAGAAAATAATTTTTAAATTTTATAGGTAATGTTGAATTATTTCTTTTTTACCCCCATTTTTGAGTTAATTAAAATGGAGTATTTTTATTAAATTTAACAATTGATAAATGATGAAATGGCGTTATTTAACATTAATTAACTTTACAACTACAAATTATAGGAGGCGCTTTCTCAGGGTTAAATAACGGAGCCGCTGAGGGCTCCGTTGTAAGCATGAACGATGGCGCAAGCTGGGCTTATTTTGCCCAAAACGCCGCTTTCGCCCGCTGCAGTTTTTCATAGGCTTTCAGCAGCGACTGATGGGCCGGGAAGGCCTGCAGATCGCTATCGACCGCCTGGAGACCATAGAACGGCGCTTCCCCGCTCAGCGCCGCGCTGGCGGCTTCGACCGCGTCGGCGCCGTACATACGGATGAAGGCGTTCAGGTACTGCAGCGGCTGACGCTCTTCTTCCTGGCTCAGCAGCAGCAGGGTTTGCAGACAGCGATAGTAGTTCGCGCGCTCCGCGCTGAAAACCGAAGCATTGAATTCCATGGTCCACTCGGTCCAGATCAGCGCCTGTTCCAGATCGCCGCCGGCCAGGGCCAGCATCGCTTTCAGCTCGCCGACGCGCAGGGTATACCAGCCGTTGTCTTTTCCGGTGGCGAGCCCCAGCAGTTCGCGAACGCGGGTGAAATCATCCAGACCCTCATCGTCCATCTGCTCGATCAGCGCCAGGTAATCTTCTTTATCCCACTCGCTGCCCGGCAGGGACAGAATGGTGTCCCGCAGATGAGCGCCCATGCTGTTGTTCGCCAGCCACAGGTCTTCCGCCGGGTATATGTCCGACATCCCCGGGACGATGATACGGCAGGCGTAAACGCCCAGGTGCTCGTAGTCGGCGATGTACACTTCTTTATCTTCGGCCTTGAAGATGGCCATCAGGGTGGCGAACTCTTCTTCGGTAGTACCAGAGAAGCTCCAGTCAACGAATGGATAGTCGGCGTCCTGCTTGAACATATCCCAGGAGATCAGGCCGCTGGAGTCGATAAAGTGGGTTTCGAGGTTCGCGTGCTCGGCGACCTCTTCGTCATCGAAGGTTGGCGGCGTGAAGACATCGAGGTCTTTCAGGCTGCGGCCCTGCAGCAGTTCGGTGACGGTTCGCTCCAGCGCCACGCCAAAGTCCGGGTGGGCGCCGAAGGAGGCGAAGCAGGTGCCGTTAGCCGGGTTAAACAGCACGACGCAGATAACCGGATATTTGCCGCCGAGCGAGCCATCATAGGCAAAGATCGGGAAACCTTCAGCTTCCAGTTTGGCGATCGATTCCACGACGCCCGGATAGCGCGCCATGACTTCCGCCGGGATCTCCGGCAGGCTGATGCTTTCAGCGATGATGCGGTTTTTAATGTGACGTTCAAAGACCTCTGACAGACCCTGTACCCGCGCTTCGTTGCGGGTGTTACCGGCGGACATGCCGTTGGAGACGTACAGGTTGCCGACAATATTCATCGGAATATAGACGGTTTCGCCGTCGGACTGGCGGGTAAAAGGCAGACCGCACACGCCGCGCTCATCGTTACCCGACTGCAGATCCACCAGCATACTGGCCGTTAACTGATCGTCAGGATCGTAGAACGCGCGCAGGCGGGCATCCAGCAGACCTTCCGGGACTTCATCATCCTCAGTCAGCGGGAACCACTTTTCGTTCGGGTAGTGAACAAACGGGCCGTTAGCGATAGTGTCGCCTAACCAGAAGTCGGCGAAGAAATAGTTAGTGGACAGACGTTCGAAATATTCGCCCAGCGCGGAGGCCAGGGCTGCCTTTTTGGTGGCGCCTTTACCATTGGTAAAGCACAGCGCGCACGCTTTATCGCGAATGTGAACGGACCACACGTGCGGCACCGGGTTCAGCCACGAGGCCTCTTCGATATCAAATCCGAGGTCGAGCAATTTCTGCTGGAAGCGAGCGATGGAATCTTCCAGGGCGGCATCTTTGCCGGGAATAAACGTTTGGGTCATGGCGATCACTTTTGTCGTACGGAAAGCGCGCAATGATACGGCTTTTATCTGACAGGTGCTATCTCCATCATCTGGCTATGCTTAGAGGCATCTTTAATACACAGGGAGATGGAAAATGAAAGCCTTTGACTGGCAGCGGATGGCGCTCGATAAAGTACCGGTGGAATTCCTGGCGGAGGTGGCGTTGCGCAGCCTCTATACCTTCGTTCTGGTCTTTATTTTCCTCAAGATTACCGGACGGCGCGGCGTGCGGCAGATGTCGCTGTTCGAGGTGCTGATTATTCTGACCCTCGGCTCGGCGGCGGGTGACGTGGCGTTTTATGACGATGTGCCGCTGCTGCCGGTGCTGGTGGTCTTCGTTACGCTGGCGCTACTGTATCGCGGCATTATGTGGCTGATGGGGCATAGCGAAAAGCTGGAGGATCTACTGGAGGGGAAACCTATCGTAGTGGTGGAAGAGGGGCAGTTGGCCTGGGAGAAGCTGCATGCGGAAAACATGACCGAATTCGAATTTTTTATGGAGCTGCGGGTCAACAGCGTCGAGCAGCTTGGCCAGGTCCGGCTGGCAATCCTCGAAACCAACGGGCAGATCAGCGTGTTTTATTATCCCGATGAAGAGGTGAGGGCCGGATTATCGATCCTTCCAGCGCATTGTACCACACGCTATACCACCATTCCGCAGGAGGGGATCTATGCCTGCGTGCGCTGCAGCATCGTAATGGCGATGCAGGCGGGAGAAAAACGAATATGTCCGCGCTGCGCAAATGCAGAATGGTCGAAGGCCAGCCGGGCGAAACGGCTTACCTGACAGCAAATATGTCGGTTTTATTACGTCAAGCCGATAGATTCTGTTGTGTGACGGCGGCCGCGTTTTACCGTCGGCGAGTTTTAGCCATTGCGGACCGTGTCACTGAATGATAAAACCGATAGCCACAGGAATAACTTATGCCCGCGGCGGTTCGCGGGCAAAACAACATAGCAACGTGGTGAGGGGAAATGGCTCAGGTCTATAACTTCAGTTCGGGCCCGGCAATGCTGCCGGCGGAAGTACTCAAACTGGCGCAGCAGGAACTGTGCGACTGGCACGGTCTGGGGACGTCGGTCATGGAGATCAGTCACCGTGGTAAGGAGTTTATCCAGGTGGCAGAAGAGGCAGAACAGGACTTCCGCGCTCTGCTGAACATCCCTTCCAACTATAAAGTTTTATTCTGCCACGGCGGCGGCCGCGGCCAGTTCGCCGGGATCCCGCTGAACATCCTCGGCGATAAAAAGGTCGCTGACTATGTGGACGCCGGCTACTGGGCGTCCAGCGCGGTCAAAGAGGCGAAGAAATACTGCACGCCGAACGTTATCGACGCGAAAATCACCGTCGACGGCAAGCGCGCTGTGAAGCCGATGAGCGAGTGGCAGCTGACCCCGGGAGCGGCCTATCTGCACTACTGCCCGAACGAAACCATTGATGGTATCGCGATTGATGAGACGCCGAACTTCGGCGACGACGTCATCGTGACCGCCGATTTCTCCTCCACCATTCTTTCCCGCGAAATTGACGTCAACCGCTTCGGCGTAATCTACGCCGGCGCGCAGAAGAATATCGGTCCGGCTGGGCTGACGCTGGTCATCGTGCGTGAAGATCTGCTGGGCAAAGCTAGCGTGGCCTGCCCGTCAATTCTTGACTACACCGTGTTAAGCGAGAATGACTCGATGTTTAACACACCGCCGACGTTCGCATGGTATCTGGCTGGACTGGTGTTTAAGTGGCTGAAGCAGCAGGGCGGTGTTGCCGCGATGGATAAAATCAACCAGCAGAAAGCCGAACTGCTCTACGGCGTGATCGATAACAGCGGCTTCTATCGTAACGATGTGGCGCAGGCCAACCGTTCGCGTATGAACGTACCGTTCCAGCTGGCGGACAGCGCCCTGGACAAACTGTTCCTCGAAGAGTCGTTTGCTGCCGGGCTGCACGCGCTGAAGGGCCACCGGGTGGTGGGCGGCATGCGTGCTTCCATCTACAACGCCATGCCGCTGGACGGCGTGAAGGCGTTAACCGACTTTATGCTGGACTTCGAACGCCGCCACGGTTAATCGCCTGTTTCTTTATTCCTCCCCGCGGCCTGTCTGCGGGGTTTTTATTCTGTTTGTTTGAGAGTGAAGTTTGATGGAATCCCTGACGTTACAACCCATCGCACGCGTAGAGGGCACCGTGAACCTGCCAGGTTCGAAAAGCGTCTCCAACCGCGCGCTGCTGCTGGCTGCCCTGGCCCGCGGCACGACGGTGCTGACCAACCTGCTGGACAGCGACGATGTGCGCCATATGCTGAATGCCCTGAGTGCGCTGGGGGTTCAATATACCCTGTCTGCCGACCGCACCCGCTGCGAAGTGACCGGCAACGGCGGCCCGTTGCGCTCTGCCGCGGCGCTGGAGCTGTTCCTTGGCAACGCCGGTACCGCGATGCGTCCGCTGGCGGCGGCTCTGTGCCTTGGCAGCAACGATATCGTGCTGACCGGCGAACCGCGGATGAAAGAGCGTCCGATCGGCCATCTGGTGGATGCCCTGCGTCAGGGCGGCGCTCAGATCGACTATCTGGAGCAGGAAAATTATCCACCGCTGCGCCTGCGCGGCGGTTTTCAGGGCGGCAACGTCGAGGTTGACGGCAGCGTCTCCAGCCAGTTCCTGACCGCGCTGCTGATGACCGCGCCGCTGGCGCCGCAGGATACCGTCATCATCATTAAGGGCGATCTGGTGTCGAAACCCTATATCGACATTACGCTGCACCTGATGAAAACCTTCGGCGTTGAGGTGGACAATCAGTCTTATCAGCGATTTGTGGTGCGCGGCAAGCAGCAGTATCAGTCGCCGGGAGATTACCTGGTGGAAGGCGATGCTTCCTCGGCCTCGTATTTCCTCGCCGCTGGCGCCATTAAGGGCGGCACGGTAAAAGTCACCGGTATCGGCCGCAACAGCGTACAGGGCGACATTCGTTTCGCCGACGTACTGGAGAAAATGGGCGCCACCGTCACCTGGGGCGACGATTTCATCGCCTGCACCCACGGCGAGCTCAAGGCGGTCGATATGGATATGAACCATATCCCGGACGCCGCGATGACCATCGCCACCGCCGCGCTGTTCGCGCAAGGGACCACTACCCTGCGCAATATCTACAACTGGCGGGTCAAGGAGACGGACCGTCTGTTCGCCATGGCGACCGAGCTGCGTAAAGTGGGCGCCGAGGTGGAAGAGGGGGAAGATTATATCCGCATCACCCCGCCGGCAAAGTTGAAGTACGCAGAAATCGGCACCTATAACGACCACCGGATGGCGATGTGCTTCTCGCTGGTAGCGCTGTCTGATACGCCGGTGACCATCCTTGATCCCAAATGTACGGCCAAAACGTTCCCTGACTACTTTGAGCAGCTGGCGCGGATCAGTACCCTCGCCTGAGTAAAACTTTGTCATCCCGCGGGCTGATATCCTGTCAGCCCGCTATAATTGCGCAAAACTTCTGCTTTTCATTTCCTGTAGTCCGTAATTTACAAGCAATGCTCACTTTCCGGCGTATTGATGCGTATAATGCGCGGCGTTTATATTCCATGCGCCTTGCTGAAGGAGAAAAAGATGACGGCGAATATTCCGGTAATCACCATTGATGGGCCTGGCGGTGCGGGTAAAGGTACGTTGTGCAAGGCAATGGCGGAAGCGCTGGGCTGGCATCTGTTAGATTCAGGCGCGATCTACCGCGTTCTGGCGCTGGCGGCGCTGCATCATCATGTCGACGTGGAGTCCGAAGAGGCGCTGGTGCCCCTGGCTGCCCATCTTGACGTGCGTTTTATTTCTACTGACGGCAACCTGGAAGTGGTGCTGGAAGGGGAAGATGTCAGTAGCGAAATTCGCACTCAGGAGGTTGCGAACGCGGCCTCGAAAGTGGCGGCTTTTCCGCGCGTTCGCGAAGCGCTGCTGCGCCGCCAGCGCGCCTTCCGCGAACTGCCGGGGCTTATCGCCGACGGTCGCGATATGGGAACGGTAGTTTTCCCGGACGCGCCGGTGAAAATTTTCCTCGATGCCTCGGCCGACGAGCGGGCGCATCGCCGCATGCGGCAGTTGCAGGAAAAGGGCTTTGATGTTAACTTTGAACGTCTTTTGTCCGAGATAAAAGAGCGTGACGATCGCGACCGAAATCGCGCCGTGGCGCCGCTTGTCCCGGCTGCCGATGCATTAGTTCTCGATTCAACCGAACTAAACATTGAGCAAGTGATTGAAAAAGCGCTACAATATGCGCGCGAAAAATTGGCCGTTGCGTAGGCCTTAACCGGTAACGCGCCGAAGCCTCCGAATTATAGCAGTACCCCGCGGCAATGGATGGTCAGCGGGTATGTGAAACAACCCCATCCGGCACGGAGCCAGGTGGACGTTAATATTAACCTGAAGATTAAACATGACTGAATCTTTTGCTCAACTGTTTGAAGAATCCTTAAAAGAAATCGAAACCCGCCCGGGTTCCATCGTTCGTGGTGTTGTTGTTGCTATCGACAAAGACGTAGTACTGGTTGACGCCGGTCTGAAATCTGAGTCCGCCATCCCGGCTGAGCAGTTCAAAAACGCCCAGGGCGAGCTGGAAATCCAGGTTGGTGACGAAGTTGACGTTGCTCTGGATGCAGTAGAAGACGGCTTCGGTGAAACTCTGCTGTCCCGTGAGAAAGCTAAACGTCACGAAGCTTGGATCACGCTGGAAAAAGCTTACGAAGACGCTGAAACTGTTACCGGTGTTATCAACGGCAAAGTTAAAGGTGGCTTCACTGTTGAGCTGAACGGTATTCGTGCGTTCCTGCCGGGTTCCCTGGTAGACGTTCGTCCGGTGCGCGACACGCTGCACCTGGAAGGCAAAGAGCTTGAGTTCAAAGTCATCAAGCTGGACCAGAAGCGTAACAACGTTGTTGTTTCTCGTCGTGCCGTTATCGAATCCGAAAACAGCGCAGAGCGCGATCAGCTGCTGGAAAACCTGCAGGAAGGCATGGAAGTCAAAGGTATCGTTAAGAACCTCACTGACTACGGTGCATTCGTTGATCTGGGCGGCGTTGACGGCCTGCTGCACATCACCGATATGGCCTGGAAACGCGTTAAGCATCCGAGCGAAATCGTAAACGTTGGCGACGAAATCACTGTTAAAGTGCTGAAGTTCGACCGCGAGCGTACCCGTGTATCCCTGGGCCTGAAACAGCTGGGCGAAGATCCGTGGGTAGCTATCGCTAAACGTTATCCGGAAGGTACCAAACTGACCGGTCGCGTGACCAACCTGACCGACTACGGCTGCTTCGTTGAAATCGAAGAGGGCGTTGAAGGCCTGGTTCACGTTTCCGAAATGGATTGGACCAACAAAAACATCCACCCGTCCAAAGTTGTTAACGTTGGCGATGTTGTGGAAGTAATGGTTCTGGATATCGACGAAGAGCGTCGTCGTATCTCCCTGGGTCTGAAGCAGTGCAAATCTAACCCATGGCAGCAGTTCGCGGAAACCCACAACAAGGGCGACCGTGTTGAAGGTAAAATCAAGTCTATCACTGACTTCGGTATCTTCATCGGCCTGGACGGCGGCATCGACGGCCTGGTTCACCTGTCTGACATCTCCTGGAACGTTGCAGGCGAAGAAGCAGTTCGTGAATACAAAAAAGGCGACGAAATCGCAGCAGTTGTTCTGCAGGTTGACGCAGAGCGTGAGCGTATCTCCCTGGGCGTTAAACAGCTCGCGGAAGATCCGTTCAACAACTACGTTGCTCTGAACAAGAAAGGCGCTATCGTTGTTGGTAAAGTGACTGCAGTTGACGCTAAAGGCGCAACCGTAGAACTGGCTGACGGCGTAGAAGGTTACCTGCGTGCTTCTGAAGCATCCCGTGACCGCGTTGAAGACGCAACTCTGGTTCTGAGCGTTGGCGACGAAGTTGAAGCGAAATTCACCGGCGTGGATCGTAAGAACCGCGTAGTGAGCCTGTCTGTACGTGCGAAAGACGAAGCGGAAGAAAAAGACGCTATCGCTACCGTGAACAAGCAGGAAGACGCGAACTTCTCCAACAACGCTATGGCTGAAGCGTTCAAAGCAGCGAAAGGCGAGTAATCTTTGTCATTCAGGTAATAACAACCTGAATAGCGACGAGTTTACTTGACAGATTGCAGGATTCGTCCTGTAATCAAGCACAAAGGGCGGCTACGGCCGCCCTTGTTTAAGCTGTTAGCTAATTTTTGCCTTGAAGGAAACCGGAGGAATAATGACCAAGTCAGAATTGATTGAAAGACTTGCCAGCCAGCAATCTCACATTCCGGCGAAAGCGGTGGAAGATGCTGTTAAAGAAATGCTGGAACATATGGCCTCAACGCTTGCTCAAGGTGAGCGCATTGAAATCCGCGGTTTCGGCAGCTTTTCTCTGCACTATCGAGCACCTCGCACCGGACGTAACCCGAAAACTGGTGATAAAGTCGAACTGGAAGGTAAGTACGTTCCGCACTTTAAGCCCGGGAAAGAATTACGTGACCGCGCCAATATTTATGAAGGGTGAGTTGCACGACGTGCAGCCTGCCTGACGATAAAGAAAGCACCTTCGGGTGCTTTTTTTGTGCCCGCCATTTACGGCCATCCTCACAAAAAAAGCGTGCCCGGCTGCAAGCGAGGCGATTGTCTGGAATGCGCCGCGCAAGCCTGAATTCGCCTCCAGGACGCCAGCACCGCTTTGCGTAACACTGCCCACTCACAGGGAGGTGTTTATGCGTCTACCATGGCTTGCCGGATGCGCCATCATTGCAATGCTGCCGCTTCTCTGGCTACCCGTTTTGCCGGGCCCGTGCAGTCTGGCGGGCGCGAGCGCACTGGCGCTGGCGCTGATTCGTCTGCATGGAAGGGCCGTCGCCGGAGTGGCGATGACGCTTCTGCTGGTGGTCTGGGGAGTATTGAGCGCGCATCAGGCGCTGTGGCCGACCCGGCACCTTACCGGCGCCATCCGGCAAGCGGAAGTGATCCTTAGCGAGACGGATGGCCAGACCTTGCACCGTGGACAAATGGTGCGCCTGCGGGGCCGCTATCTGTTTCCCCCGGTAGGCGTAACGCTGTACGGGGAACTTGCACCTGCGCCAGCCTGTGCGGGTCAACACTGGCTGATGACGCTGCGCCTGCGCCCGGTGCACGGGCAGCTCAATGACGGGGGCTTCGACAGCCAGCGCTATGCGCTGGCGCAGCACCGACCGCTGAGCGGAGGGATCGTCGCCGCTTCCGCGCTGGATGCCCGCTGCAGTCTGCGCGCCCGCTATCTGACGTCGCTGACCCGGCGACTGCAGACTTATCCCTGGCGCGCGGTGATGTTGGGATTAGGAATGGGGGAGCGGCTGTCTCTGCCGACGGAGATAAAGGTCCTGATGCAGAACACGGGCACTTCCCATCTGATGGCTATCTCGGGTCTGCATATCGCTCTCGCGGCTTCTCTTATCATGCTGTTGCTGCGCGGCGTGCAGTATATTCTCCCGGGCCGCTGGATTGGCTGGCGGTTGCCGCTGCTGGCCGGGCTGGCCGGCGCCGTCGGCTATGCCTGGCTGACCGGTATGCAGCCGCCGGCCCTGCGCACTTGCTTAGGGCTTGCGGTCTGTTGTGCTTTACGTTTGTCGGGTCAACGCTGGACGGCGTGGCAGGTGTGGCTCTGCTGTCTGGGAGCGATACTGGTTGCCGACCCGCTGGCGGTGCTGTCGCAAAGCCTGTGGCTATCTGCCTTCGCCGTGGCGGGGCTTATCTTCTGGTTCCAGTGGCTCCCGTTGCCTGCCGGCCGCTGGCGCTGGCCGTGGAAGACCATAATTGCTCTTGTTCATTTGCAGGCTGGCGTGACGCTGCTGCTGCTGCCGCTGCAGTTGTTGCTATTCCATGGAGTCAGCCTGACGTCGATGGCGGCTAATTTGCTGGCGGTACCGTTAGTCACCCTGTTGGCGGTGCCGCTTATTCTGATCGCGATGCTGGTGCATCTCTCGGGGCCGGAGATAGTGGAGTCGCTGCTCTGGCTGGCGGCCGATCGCGTGCTGGCCGTATTGTTCTGGGGATTACGACGTTTACCGGACGGCTGGTTGACGCTGGATGCTCGCTGGCTGTGGATCAGTAGCCTGCCGTGGCTGTTGGTGATGGGCTGGCGTTTTCAGAGCTGGCGGCATTCACCGGCGCTGTGTCTCAGCGTGCTGTTTTTACTGACGCGGCCATTCAGCCGACAACCGCCTGCGGACGAATGGCGGGTGACGATGCTGGATGTCGGACAGGGGCTGGCGATGGTGATCGAGCGTCACGGTAAGGCATTGCTTTACGATACCGGGCCGGCTTGGCCGCAGGGTGATAGCGGTCAACAGGTGATTATCCCGTGGCTGCGCTGGCACCATCTGCAGCTGCAAGGGATTATGCTGAGCCATGAACATCTGGATCATCGCGGCGGCCTTGATTCAGTGCTGCAGGCATGGCCGCAGGCCTGGGTGCGCAGCCCGTTAGGCTGGGCGCATCATCTGCCATGTCATCGCGGTGAGCGCTGGCAATGGCAGGGACTCAACTTCCAGGCCCTGTGGCCGCTGCCGGGCAGCACGGCAAAGGGTAACAATCATTCCTGTGTGGTGCGGATCGATGATGGTCGCTCCAGCATCCTGCTCACCGGCGATATAGAACGTCAGGCGGAGCAGGCGATGATCAGCCGTTACTGGCGGCATCTGACGTCTACACTTATTCAGGTTCCCCACCACGGCAGCAATACCTCCTCCAGCGCGCTGCTGGTCCGCCGGGTGGATGGCGCGGCCGCGCTGGCCTCCGCTTCGCGCTACAATGCGTGGCGGATGCCCTCGTACAAGGTGGTTCAGCGCTACCGCCAGCGGGGTTATCGCTGGTTCGCCACGCCGCAGCAGGGGCAGATAACGGTGGTTTTTTCCGCAGAAGGGTGGCAAATCCATAGCTTACGGGATCAAGTTTTACCGCGTTGGTATCATCAGTGGTTTGGCGCGCCCGCCGATAACGGGTAGAATATGCGGCTATTTCAACACAAGCTGGTTTATTGAATGCAGAACGATAAAGATCTCTCCACGTGGCAGACCTTCCGCCGACTTTGGCCGATTATCGCGCCGTTTAAAGCCGGGCTAATCGTAGCGGCGGTGGCGTTGGTGCTTAACGCGGGCAGTGACACCTTCATGTTATCGCTTCTTAAACCGTTATTGGATGATGGTTTTGGTAAAACGGATCGCTCAGTGCTGCTATGGATGCCGCTGGTGGTTATCGGCCTGATGGTGCTGCGTGGGATCACCAGCTACATCTCGAGCTATTGTATTTCCTGGGTTTCCGGCAAAGTGGTGATGACCATGCGTCGTCGCCTGTTCGGCCACATGATGGGTATGCCGGTGGCCTTCTTTGACAAGCAGTCTACCGGAACGCTGCTGTCACGCATCACCTATGATTCTGAGCAGGTCGCCTCCTCCTCTTCCAGCGCGCTGATCACCGTGGTCCGCGAAGGGGCATCGATTATCGGTCTGTTCGTGATGATGTTCTATTACAGCTGGCAGCTGTCGCTGATCCTGATCGTACTGGCGCCGATTGTGTCGGTGGCGATCCGCGTGGTCTCCAAGCGTTTTCGCAATATCAGTAAGAATATGCAGAACACGATGGGGCAGGTCACCACCAGCGCCGAGCAGATGCTGAAAGGGCACAAAGAGGTGCTGATGTTTGGCGGCCAGGAAGTGGAAACCAAACGTTTTGATAAAGTCAGCAATAAAATGCGTCTGCAGGGGATGAAGATGGTTTCCGCCTCGTCTATCTCCGACCCGATCATTCAGCTTATCGCCTCCCTGGCGCTGGCCTTTGTCCTGTATGCCGCCAGCTTCCCGAGCGTGATGGACACCCTGACCGCCGGGACCATTACCGTGGTCTTCTCCTCGATGATTGCGCTGATGCGTCCGCTGAAGTCGCTGACCAACGTCAATGCCCAGTTCCAGCGCGGGATGGCGGCGTGCCAGACGCTGTTTGCGATCCTCGATTCCGAGCAGGAAAAAGACGAAGGTACGCGGGTCATTGAGCGGGCGAAAGGCAATCTCAAGTTCGAGAACGTCACCTTTACCTACCCGGGTCGCGAAGTGGCCGCGCTGCGCAATATCAATCTCGATATCCCGGAAGGGAAAACCGTGGCGCTGGTGGGGCGCTCAGGGTCGGGTAAATCGACCATTGCCAGCCTGATCACCCGCTTCTACGATGTCGACGACGGCCAGATCCTGCTGGATGGCCACGACCTGCGCGAGTACAAGCTGAGCTCGCTGCGCGACCAGGTGGCGCTGGTTTCACAAAACGTGCATCTGTTCAACGATACCGTCGCCAACAATATCGCCTATGCCCGTACCGAAGAGTACAGCCGCGAGCAGATTGAAGAGGCCGCGCGCATGGCCTACGCCATGGATTTCATTAACAAGATGGATAATGGTCTGGATACCATCATCGGCGAGAATGGCGTGATGCTGTCCGGCGGCCAGCGCCAGCGTATTGCTATTGCCCGCGCGCTGCTGCGTAACAGCCCGATCCTGATCCTTGATGAAGCCACCTCGGCGCTGGATACCGAGTCCGAGCGTGCCATTCAGGCGGCGCTGGATGAGCTGCAGAAAAACCGTACCTCGCTGGTTATCGCTCACCGTCTGTCGACCATTGAGCAGGCTGATGAAATCGTGGTGGTTGAAGACGGGCGGATCGTGGAGCGCGGAACGCACCATGACCTGCTGGAGCATAAGGGCGTGTACGCCCAGCTGCATAAGATGCAATTCGGCGAATGATCGCGCGCATCTGGTCCGGGGAATCGCCGCTGTGGCGCCTGCTGCTGCCGCTCTCCTGGCTGTATGGCCTGGTGAGCGGGGTGATTCGCCTCAGCTATCAGCTGGGGTGGCAAAAAGCCTGGCGCGCGCCGGTGCCGGTGGTGGTGGTTGGTAACCTGACCGCCGGCGGCAATGGCAAAACGCCGGTGGTGATCTGGCTGGTGGAGCAGCTGCAGCAGCGCGGTATTCGCGTTGGCGTCGTGTCTCGCGGCTACGGCGGTAAAGCTGAACGCTATCCGCTGGTGTTGGACGACAGAACCAGTACGGCGCTGGCGGGTGATGAACCGGTGTTGATCCATCAGCGTACCGGTGCCCCGGTCGCTGTCGCTCCGCTACGCAGCGACGCGGTAAAAGCATTGCTCAGCGCGCACGATCTGCAGATGATTGTGACCGACGACGGGTTGCAGCACTATAAGCTCGCGCGGGACAGAGAAATTGTCGTTATTGACGGCGTGCGCCGCTTTGGCAACGGCTGGTGGCTGCCTGCCGGGCCGATGCGCGAGCGGGCGTCGCGCTTGCAAAGCGTTGATGCGGTTATCGTTAACGGCGGCGTGGCGCGTCCGGGTGAGATCCCGATGCGGCTGCGCCCAGGGATGGCGGTTAACCTGCTTACCGGCGAACGTCGCGATGTCTCCACCTTTACGAACGTGGTGGCGATGGCCGGCATCGGCCATCCGCCGCGCTTCTTCGCCACCCTCGAAAGCTGCGGCGTCCAGCCGGTCAAAACCGTGGCGCTGGCGGACCATCAGGCGCTGAGCCAGGATGATGTCGCCGCCCTGGTGACCGCCGATCAGACGCTGCTGATGACCGAGAAAGATGCCGTGAAATGTCGCGATTTCGCCGCTGCAAACTGGTGGTATTTACCGGTCGACGCCATAATGGCCGATGAACGCGCACAGCGGTTGCTTGCGGACTTAGCGACGTTGGCGCAACGTTAACTGACGCGCCGGCTTTGCTCGCCGCTGTGCTGGAATTCCTGACGGAGAACCTGCATGTCGGTATTGCAACTATCGCTTAACGAGGCGCGCCACCTCCATCTCGCGGCGCAGGGGTTGTTAAAGAAGCCCCGACGTCGCGCTCGCCCGAAAGACATTCTTTCCACCATCCAGCAGATGTCGCTGCTGCAAATCGATACCATCAACGTGGTGGCCCGCAGCCCCTACCTGGTGCTGTTCAGCCGTCTTGGCAGCTATCCGCAGCACTGGCTGGATGAGTCGCTGCGCAACGGCGAGCTAATGGAATACTGGGCGCATGAAGCCTGCTTTCTGCCGCGCAGCGATTTCGCCCTGGTGCGCCATCGCATGTTGAATCCCGACAATATGGGCTGGAAATACCATCGCGCGTGGATGGAGGAGCATGCCGGGAGTATTGCCGAGCTGGTGGCGCATATCGGACAAAACGGCCCGGTTCGCTCGGCGGATTTTACCCACCCGCGCAAAGGCGCCAGCGGCTGGTGGGAGTGGAAACCGCATAAGCGCCACCTGGAAGGGCTGTTTACCGCCGGCGAAGTGATGGTGGTGGAGCGGCGCAATTTTCACCGCGTGTATGATCTAACCCGGCGGGTGATGCCGGACTGGGACGACGAGCGCGACGCGCTCTCCCGCGAAGACGCAGAGGCCATTATGTTGCGCAATAGCGCCCGTAGCCTCGGCATCTTCCGCGCCCAGTGGCTGGCCGATTACTATCGCTTGCGCCAGCCGGCGCTACCGGGTCTGCTGGCGGCCTGGCAGGACGAGGGGCTGGTGGTGCCGGTTAACGTGGAAGCACTCGGCGAGATGTGGCTGCATCACGAGGCGCTGGCGCAGCTGGAGACCGCGCCCGGCGGTAAGCTGACCGCCAGCCATAGCGCCGTGCTCTCGCCCTTCGACCCGGTGGTCTGGGATCGGAAACGCGCTGAGCAGCTGTTCAACTTCAGCTATCGCCTGGAGTGTTATACCCCGGCGCCGAAGCGTCAGTATGGCTACTTCGTACTGCCTCTGCTGCACCAGGGAAAACTGGTCGGGCGGATGGACAGTAAAATACATCGCAAAAGCCGGGAGCTGGAGATCTTCGCTCTGTGGCTGGAGGAGGGGGTGAAGATCACCCGTGGTCTGGAGCAGGGGCTACGCCGGGCGATTAACGACTTCGCACACTGGCAATCGGCAGAGCGGATCCTTTGCCGACGCCTGCCGGAAGGGCTGTTTGTCGGCCAGGAGCAGGGGTGGGAAATCGACGCCGATTGATCCCGGCGCCTGCCTTCCTGTGATATGCTGCTGAGAAATCTATCCGGTCCATCAGGAGGAAACATGGATCACCGTTTACTTGAAATCATCGCCTGCCCGGTCTGTAACGGCAAGCTGTATTACAGTCAGGATAAGCAAGAACTTATTTGCAAACTTGATAGCCTGGCGTTTCCGCTGCGCGACGGTATCCCGGTGCTGCTGGAGACAGAGGCGCGTCCGCTGGCGCTAGAAGAGAGTCACTCATGAGTTTCGTGGTCATTATTCCTGCGCGTTTCGCCTCCACGCGCCTGCCGGGAAAACCACTGCAGGACATTAATGGTAAGCCGATGATTGTCCATGTGCTGGAGCGCGCTCGCGAATCCGGCGCGGATCGCATTATTGTCGCCACCGATCACGAAGATGTCGCCCGGGCGGTTGAAGCCGCCGGCGGCGAGGTCTGTATGACCCGCGCCGACCATCAGTCCGGCACCGAACGGCTGGCGGAAGTGGTGGAAAAGTGTGCGTTCAGCGATGACACCATTATCGTCAATATTCAGGGCGATGAGCCGATGATCCCCCCGGCGATTGTCCGCCAGGTGGCGGAGAATCTGGCTGCCAGCAGCAGCGGAATGGCGACCCTGGCGGTACCGATCCATGATGCGGAAGAGGCGTTTAACCCGAATGCGGTCAAAGTGGTGATGGATGCCAAGGGTTACGCGCTCTATTTCTCCCGCGCGACTATTCCCTGGGATCGCGATCGCTTTGCCCAATCCCGCGAGACCATCGGTGACTCCCTGCTGCGTCACATCGGCATCTATGGCTATCGCGCCGGCTTTATCCGCCGCTATGTCAGCTGGGCGCCGAGCCCGCTGGAGCAGATTGAAATGCTCGAGCAGCTGCGAGTGCTGTGGTATGGCGAGAAAATCCATGTCGCCGTGGCGGCCGAAGTGCCCGGCACCGGCGTGGATACCCCGGAAGATCTGGAGCGCGTCCGCGCTGAGCTGCGTTAGCCCTCTGTCCCCTCCTTGCTGGAGGGGATATCCCCGTCGGTTTTTTGCTTTTTTTACCCCTTTTTGATCTTATCCGATGACAACCCAGGTGCGGGCGCTCATTATGAAACCAGTAGTGTTCATAGGGGTAATCGACAATGGAACAGTTGCGAACCGAACTCAGTCATCTTCTTGGCGAAAAGCTAAGCCGGGTGGAGTGTGTCAGTGAACAAGCCGCTACGGCGCTGTGGTTCCTGTACGATGCGCAGGGAAACCCGATGCCGCTGCTGGCGCGAAGTTTCACCACGCCCGGCGTGGCGCGGCAGCTGGCATGGAAGATCTCGACCCTGGCGCGTAATGGTACGGTGCGTATGCCGGTGGTTTATGGCGTCATGACGCACGAAGAACATCCCGGACCAGATGTGCTGTTGCTTGAGCGCCTGCGCGGCGTACCGGTGGAGGCGCCGACGCGCACCCCGGCGCGCTGGGAGCAACTGCAGGAGCAAATCGTCGAGGCGCTGCTGGCGTGGCATCGGCAGGACAGTGGCGGCTGCGTGGGAATGGTCGACAATACCCAGGAAAACCTGTGGCCGAACTGGTACCGCCAGCGGGTAGAGATATTGTGGAGCACCCTGAACCTGTATCAGGACACCGGTCTCACCATGCAGGATAAGCGCCTTTTGTTCCGCTCCCGCGAGTGCCTTCCGGAGCTGTTCCGCGATTTCAATGATAATGCTGTGCTGGTGCATGGCAACTTCACTCTGCGCAGCATGCTAAAAGATCCGCGCAGCGATCAGCTGTTGGCGATGGTGGGGCCGGGGATGATGCTGTGGGCGCCACGCGAGTATGAACTGTTCCGCCTTGCTGAAGGCGGCCAGGCGGAACAGCTGCTGTGGCGCTACCTGCAGCAGGCGCCAGTTTCCGAGGCCTTTGTCTGGCGGCGCTGGCTTTATCTGCTGTGGGATGAGGTGGATAGTCTGGTCAACACCGGGCGCTTTGATCGCGCCCGTTTTGACCTCGCTGCAAAATCACTCCTGCCCTGGCTCGCCTGAGCTGCCTTTCAGCCATTGCCAGACGCGACCAAGGGTTTCATAGCCGACCCGGTCGCTGTGCATCAGCCACACTGGAGAAGGAATGGCCCGCTCCCACGGATTGAGCGGCGAGGTCACCGCCAGCTGATTGGCCGGCGCGGGAAGCGGATCCAGGCCGGCATGGCGAAAGAATATCATCGCCCGCGGAAGGTGTGACGCCGAGGTGACCAGCAGGAAGGGCGCGTCGCCGATGGCGCGCTTCACCGCCAGCGCTTCCTCTTCTGTATCTTTCGGCCGATCGAGCACAATGATATCGCTGCGAGGTACGCCAAGGCTCTCCGCCACTCTCGCCCCGGCTTCCGCCGTGCTGACGGGGTTCGTTTTCGCCGCCGCGCCGGTAAAGATCATTTTCGAACCGGGATTCGCTTGCCACAGGCGGATGCCCTCCGTCAGGCGCGGCAGGCTGTTATTGATAAGATTAGAGCTTGGCGCCCACTCCGGATTCCAGGTATAGCCGCCGCCCAGCACCACCACGTAGTTCACCGGCTGCTCGCCGCGCCAGGTGGGGTAGGTATCTTCAATCGGTTTTAGCAGGCTGTCGGCCACGGGCTGCAGGCTCAGCAGCGTCAGCAGCAGCCAGCCGAGGCTCACGCATAGCTTCCCGGTACGCTGAAAGCGGCTGAACCATAACAGCGCGATCCCGATACCGATCAGCAACAGTAAGGCGGGTAGCGGCAACAGCAGGCCGCCGACGATCTTTTTTAGCGTGAAAAGCATGCCAGATGGTTCCTTTTTTAACCATATAACCAAAGTTATGTTCGGATCTTATAACAGATCGCTTCATTCTCGGCGCGGGTATGACAAAATAGCGGTTTTGTGTTGGCTTGTGGAGTCACTCGTGCAGGATCGCAATTTCGATGACATTGCTGAAAAGTTTTCGCGCAATATTTACGGCACCACAAAAGGCCAGTTGCGTCAGGCGATCCTCTGGCAGGATCTGGAACCGCTGTTGGCGCAGCTGGGGCCGGGACCGCTGAGGGTGCTGGATGCCGGCGGCGGCGAAGGGCAAACGGCCATCAAAGTCGCGCAACTGGGCCATCACGTGACGCTCTGCGATCTCTCCGCTGAGATGGTGGCTCGCGCCCGCCAGGCGGCCGCCGATAAAGGTGTGATCGACAACATGCATTTTGTACAATGCGCGGCTCAGGATATTGCGCAGCATTTGGAAAGCCCGGTCGATCTGGTACTGTTTCATGCGGTGCTGGAGTGGGTGGCGGAGCCCCAGGAAATACTGCATACCCTGTGGTCGACGCTGCGTGCTGGCGGTGGACTGTCATTGATGTTCTACAATGCTAACGGCCTGTTGATGCACAATATGGTTGCCGGTAATTTTGATTACGTTCAACTGGGCATGCCAAAAAAGAAAAAACGCACGCTGTCGCCGGATTATCCGCGTGAACCACAGCAGGTTTATCACTGGCTGGAAGAGATTGGCTGGCAGATCGTCAGCAAAACCGGCGTGCGGGTGTTTCATGATTATCTGCGTGAAAAACGCCAACAGCATGACAGCTATGCGGCGCTGCTGGCGCTGGAGACGCGCTACTGTCGTCAGGAGCCGTATCTCAGCCTGGGCCGTTATATTCATGTCACCGCGCTTAAGAGCCAGGCTCATAGCCGCAGATGCAAGGATAAAGTATGAGTGAATTTTCCCAGACAGTCCCCGAACTGGTTGCCTGGGCCAGAAAAAATGATTTTTCAATCTCGCTACCGGTCGACAGACTCTCTTTCCTGCTGGCGATCGCCACTCTGAATGGTGAACGACTGGAAGGGGAAATGAGCGAGGGTGAACTGGTGGATGCGTTCCGCCACGTCAGTGATGCGTTTGAGCAGACCAGCGAAACCATCAGCCAGCGCGCCAATAACGCGATCAACGATTTGGTGCGCCAGCGTCTGCTGAACCGCTTTACCAGCGAAATTACCGAAGGCAATGCGATCTATCGCCTGACGCCGTTGGGGATTGGGATCACCGATTATTATATCCGTCAGCGCGAATTCTCGACGCTGCGTCTCTCGATGCAGCTGTCGATCGTCGCCGGCGAGCTGAAGCGCGCGGCGGACGCCGCGGAAGAGGGCGGTGATGAATTCCACTGGCATCGCAACGTTTTTGCGCCGCTGAAGTATTCCGTAGCGGAAATTTTCGACAGCATCGACCTGACGCAGCGCATTATGGATGAGCAGCAGCAGCTGGTGAAAGACGATATCGCGCAGTTGTTGAATAAAGACTGGCGCGCGGCGATTTCCAGCTGTGAACTGCTGCTGTCGGAAACCTCCGGCACCCTGCGCGAACTGCAGGATACGCTGGATGCGGCAGGGGATAAGCTGCAGGCGAACCTGCTGCGCATTCAGGACTCGACCATGGCGCGCGACGATCTCCATTTTGTCGATCGGCTGGTGTTCGATCTGCAAAGCAAGCTCGACCGCATCGTCAGCTGGGGTCAGCAGGCGATTGACCTGTGGATCGGCTACGACCGCCATGTGCACAAGTTTATCCGTACCGCTATCGATATGGATAAGAACCGCGTCTTCGCCCAGCGTCTGCGCCAGTCGGTACAGACCTATTTTGATGAACCGTGGGCGCTAACTTACGCCAACGCCGACCGCCTGCTGGATATGCGCGATGAAGAGATGGCCCTGCGCGATGAAGAGGTCACCGGCGAGCTGCCGGCGGACCTCGAATTTGAAGAGTTTAACGAAATTCGCGAGCAGCTGGCGGCGCTGATCGAAGCGCAGCTGGCGGTCTATAAAGAGAAAGGAATACCGCTGGATCTCGGCCTGGTGGCGCGGGAGTTCCTGGCGCAGTATCCGCGCGGGCGTCACTTCGACGTGGCGCGGATCGTCGTGGATCAGGCGGTACAGCTGGGCGTCGCCCAGGCAGATTTCACCGGACTGCCGGCAAAATGGCAGCCGATTAATGATTACGGAGCCAAGGTACAGGCGCATGTCATTGACAAATATTGAACAAGTGATGCCGGTTAAGCTGGCGCAGGCGTTGGCCAATCCGTTATTTCCGGCGCTGGACAGCGCCCTGCGCGCGGGCCGTCATATCGGTCTCGACGAGCTGGATAATCACGCATTTTTGATGGATTTTCAGGATTACCTGGAAGAGTTTTACGCTCGCTATAACGTCGAGCTGATCCGCGCGCCGGAGGGATTCTTCTACCTGCGCCCGCGGTCCACCACGCTGATTTCGCGCTCGGTACTGTCCGAGCTGGATATGATGGTGGGCAAAATTCTTTGCTATCTCTATCTCAGCCCGGAGCGCCTGGCGAACGAAGGGATTTTTACCCAGCAGGAGCTCTATGACGAGCTGCTGACCCTGGCCGATGAATCCAGGCTGCTGAAGCTGGTGAACAACCGTTCCACCGGTTCGGATCTGGACCGCCAGAAGCTGCAGGAAAAAATGCGGGCCTCGCTTAACCGCTTACGCCGTCTGGGGATGGTGTGGTTTATGGGCCACGATAGTAGCAAGTTTCGCATTACCGAATCGGTATTCCGCTTTGGCGCCGATGTGCGCGCCGGCGACGACCCGCGCGAAGCGCAGCGCCGTCTGATCCGCGACGGGGAAGCGATGGCCCTGGAAAATCACCTGCAGCTCAATGATGAGAATGAAGAAAACCAGCCGGATAGCGGGGAGGAAGAGTAATGATTGAACGCGGTAAGTTTCGCTCGCTAACGCTGGTTAACTGGAACGGCTTCTTTGCCCGGACCTTTGATCTTGATGAACTGGTGACCACCCTCTCCGGGGGGAACGGCGCGGGTAAGTCCACGACCATGGCGGCCTTCGTCACGGCGCTGATCCCGGATTTAACCCTGCTGCACTTCCGTAACACCACCGAAGCGGGGGCCACCAGCGGCTCACGCGATAAAGGCCTGCACGGTAAGCTGCGCGCCGGGGTGTGTTACTCGGTACTCGATGTGATCAACTCCCGCCACCAGCGCGTGGTGGTCGGCGTGCGCCTGCAGCAGGTCGCCGGGCGCGATCGTAAAGTCGATATTAAACCTTTCGCCATTCAGGGACTGCCGACCTCTATCCTGCCGACCCAGCTGTTGACCGAAACGCTGAACGATCGCCAGGCGCGCGTCGTGAGCCTCAACGAGCTGAAAGATAAACTCGAGGCGATGGAAGGGGTCCAGTTTAAACAGTTCAACTCGATCACCGAATATCACTCGCTAATGTTCGATCTGGGCGTGGTGGCGCGTCGCCTGCGTTCCGCCTCCGATCGTAGCAAGTACTACCGCCTGATTGAGGCCTCGCTGTACGGCGGGATCTCCAGCACCATTACCCGCTCGCTGCGCGACTACCTGCTGCCGGAAAACAGCGGCGTGCGTAAAGCGTTCCAGGATATGGAAGCGGCGCTGCGGGAAAACCGCATGACGCTGGAAGCCATTCGCGTTACCCAGTCCGACCGCGATCTGTTTAAACACCTGATCAGCGAAGCCACCAACTACGTGGCGGCGGACTATATGCGTCACGCCAACGAGAGGCGCATTCACCTGGATAAGGCGCTGGAGTATCGCCGCGATCTCTTCACCTCGCGTTCGCAGCTGGCGGCTGAGCAGTATAAGCACGTCGACATGGCGCGCGAACTGCAGGAGCATAACGGCGCGGAGGGCGATCTGGAAGCCGATTACCAGGCCGCCAGCGATCACCTGAACCTGGTGCAGACTGCGCTGCGTCAGCAGGAAAAAATCGAGCGCTACGAAGCGGATCTCGACGAGCTGCAGATCCGTCTGGAAGAGCAGAATGAAGTGGTGGCGGAAGCCGTCGATCGTCAGGAAGAGAACGAAGCCCGCGCTGAGGCCGCCGAGCTGGAAGTGGATGAGCTGAAAAGCCAACTCGCCGACTATCAGCAGGCGCTCGATGTGCAGCAGACCCGCGCCATTCAGTATAACCAGGCGCTGCAGGCGCTGGAGCGCGCGAAGGCGCTGTGCCATCTGCCGGATCTGACCCCGGAGAGCGCCGACGAGTGGCTGGAAACCTTCCAGGCGAAAGAGCAGGAAGCGACGGAGAAAATGCTGTCGCTGGAACAGAAAATGAGCGTGGCGCAAACCGCGCACAGCCAGTTTGAACAGGCTTACCAGTTGGTGGCGGCGATTAACGGCCCGCTGGCGCGCAATGAAGCCTGGGACGTAGCGCGCGAATTGCTGCGCGACGGCGTGAACCAGCGCCACCAGGCCGAGCAGGCGCAGGGGCTGCGCAGCCGCCTCAACGAGCTTGAACAGCGCCTGCGCGAGCAGCAGGACGCTGAGCGTCAGCTGGCCGAGTTCTGCAAACGCCAGGGTAAACGCTACGATATCGACGATCTGGAAACGCTGCATCAGGAGCTGGAAGCGCGCATCGCGTCGCTGGCCGACAGCGTCTCCAATGCTCAGGAGCAGCGCATGGCGCTGCGTCAGGAGCTGGAGCAACTGCAGTCGCGTACCCAGACGCTGATGCGTCGGGCGCCGGTCTGGCTGGCGGCGCAGAACAGCCTTAACCAGCTGTGCGAGCAAAGCGGCGAGCAGTTTGCGTCCGGCCAGGAGGTCACCGAATACCTGCAGCAGCTGCTGGAGCGTGAACGAGAGGCTATCGTTGAACGTGACGAGGTCGGCGCCCGCAAGCGCGCCATCGACGAAGAAATCGAGCGTCTTAGCCAGCCGGGCGGTTCGGAAGATCCGCGCCTCAACGCCCTGGCGGAACGGTTCGGCGGCGTTCTGCTGTCCGAGATCTACGATGATGTTAGCCTGGACGATGCGCCGTACTTCTCCGCGCTGTACGGTCCGTCGCGCCATGCGATCGTGGTACCGGATCTGTCGCGGGTAGCCGAGCAGCTTGAGGGACTGGAAGATTGCCCGGAAGATCTCTATCTGATCGAAGGCGATCCGCAGTCCTTCGATGACAGCGTATTCAGCGTCGACGAGCTGGAAAAAGCGGTGGTGGTGAAGATTGCCGATCGCCAGTGGCGTTATTCGCGCTTCCCGTCGCTGCCGCTGTTTGGCCGCGCGGCACGTGAAAACCGCATTGAAACCCTGCATGCCGAGCGTGAATCGCTGTCAGAGCGTTTTGCGACCCTGTCGTTCGATGTGCAGAAAACCCAGCGCCTGCACCAGGCCTTCAGCCGCTTTATCGGCAGCCATCTGGCGGTGGCTTTCGAGGACGATCCGGAAGAAGAGATCCGCAAACTCAACAGCCGCCGCGGCGAGCTGGAGCGTGCGCTGAGCGCCCATGAAAGCGATAACCAACAGAACCGTGTGCAGTACGAGCAGGCGAAAGAGGGCGTGTCGGCGCTCAACCGCCTGCTGCCGCGCTTGAACCTGCTGGCGGATGATACGCTGGCCGACCGCGTGGACGAGATCCAGGAACGTCTGGACGAAGCGCAGGAGGCCGCGCGCTTTATTCAGCAGCACGGTAACCAGCTGGCGAAGCTGGAGCCTATTGTTTCGGTGCTGCAGAGCGATCCGGAGCAGTTTGAGCAGCTGAAAGAAGATTACGCCTATGCGCAGCAAACCCAGCGCGATGCGCGTCAGCAGGCTTTTGCCCTGGCGGAAGTTGTGCAGCGCAGGGCCCACTTCAGCTACTCCGATTCGGCGGAAATGCTCAGCGGCAACAGCGATCTCAACGAGAAGCTGCGCCAGCGTCTGGAGCAGGCGGAGTCCGAACGCAGCCGCGCGCGCGACGCGATGCGTGCCCATGCGGCGCAGCTTAGTCAGTACAATCAGGTGCTGGCCTCGCTGAAGAGCTCGTATGACACCAAGAAAGAGCTGCTCAACGATCTGTATAAAGAGTTGCAGGACATTGGCGTGCGCGCCGACGCCGGCGCGGAAGAGCGTGCTCGCGCGCGTCGCGATGAACTGCACATGCAGCTGAGCAATAACCGCTCCCGACGCAATCAGCTGGAGAAAGCGTTGACCTTCTGCGAAGCGGAAATGGACAACCTGACCCGTAAACTGCGCAAGCTGGAGCGCGATTACTGCGAAATGCGCGAGCAGGTGGTGACCGCCAAGGCGGGCTGGTGCGCGGTGATGCGTCTGGTGAAAGACAACGGCGTCGAACGTCGTCTGCATCGCCGCGAGCTGGCCTATCTCTCCGCCGATGAGCTGCGCTCAATGTCGGATAAGGCGCTGGGGGCGCTGCGTCTGGCGGTCGCCGATAACGAACATCTGCGTGACGTGCTGCGTATCTCGGAAGATCCGAAGCGTCCGGAGCGCAAAATTCAGTTCTTCGTTGCCGTATACCAGCATCTGCGCGAGCGTATTCGTCAGGATATTATTCGCACCGATGATCCGGTGGAAGCGATCGAGCAGATGGAGATCGAGCTCAGCCGCCTGACCGAAGAGCTGACCAACCGTGAACAGAAGCTGGCGATCAGTTCCCGCAGCGTGGCCAACATTATTCGCAAAACCATTCAGCGCGAGCAGAACCGTATCCGGATGCTCAACCAGGGTCTGCAGAGCGTCTCCTTCGGCCAGGTCAACAGCGTGCGTCTGAACGTCAATGTGCGTGAGACCCACTCGATGCTGCTCGACGTGCTCTCCGAGCAGCATGAGCAGCACCAGGATCTGTTTAACAGCAATCGTCTGACCTTCTCTGAGGCGCTGGCCAAGCTCTATCAGCGTCTCAACCCACAGATCGACATGGGGCAGCGCACGCCGCAAACCATCGGTGAAGAGCTGCTCGACTACCGCAACTATCTGGAGATGGAAGTGGAAGTTAACCGCGGCTCCGACGGCTGGCTGCGCGCGGAGTCCGGCGCGCTGTCTACCGGGGAAGCTATCGGTACCGGGATGTCGATTCTGGTGATGGTGGTGCAGAGTTGGGAAGATGAATCCCGTCGCCTGCGCGGCAAGGATATCTCGCCTTGCCGTCTGCTGTTCCTCGATGAAGCGGCGCGTCTTGACGCCCGCTCCATCGCCACCCTGTTCGAGCTGTGCGAACGTCTGGAGATGCAGCTGATTATCGCAGCGCCGGAGAACATCAGTCCGGAAAAAGGCACTACCTATAAACTGGTGCGTAAGGTGTTCAATAATCACGAACATGTGCACGTCGTGGGGCTGCGCGGGTTTGCCGCGCCGCTGCCGGAAGCGCTGCCGGGAACGGCCGACGCCTCCTGACGATGCAGCTCACTACTGGCGGGTAAGCGCTGAAAAGGGCAACGTTAAGTTGCCCTTTTTGCTATCCAGCTTGCTATGCCAGGGTGGTATAATCTTTAAGCTTCTTTACATTAGGTAAGGCAAAAGCCTTTTCGTCTTTATATACTGTGTTAAAGCCCACGAATTTGTGGGCGGCAATGTGTGACAACAGGGGGCAAGGGATGTTGCTTAAGAAACGGTATGGTCGTCCATTGTCAGCGCTCAGTCTGAGCCTGGCAATGGCATTTGCTCCGCTGTTCAATGTCCAGGCCGCAGAGCCTGAAGTCGTACCAGGTGATAGCTCCGCTACGCCTGGAGAGCTTTCCGTCGCGCTGTCGCAAAGCGACGGGCAATCGCCGGCGGTCGCGAAGCTGGCCGGTGAGCAGCCGCTGTCGATGGAAGCCGCGGCGAACAGTCGCGCCCAGATCGAAGCGCTATTGCCGGCTGGCTACAAACCCGTCTTTATGAATCCGCTGGTCTCGCTATACGCCGCCAGGGATATGAAACCGATGTGGGAAAACCGCGAGGCGGTGCAGGCGTTCCAGCAGCAGCTGGCGGAGATCGCCATCGCCGGTTTTCAGCCGCAATTTACCACCTGGGTCAGTCTGCTGACCGATCCTGCCGTCACCGGTATGGCGCGCGATGTGGTGTTGTCTGATGCCATGATGGGCTATCTGCACTTTATCAGCGGCATCCCCACCCAGGGGACCCGCTGGTTATATAGCTCGACACCGTACAAGATGGCGACCCCGCCGCTGTCGGTGATTAACCAGTGGCAGCTGGCGCTGGATAATGGCTCCCTGCCGGCGTTTATCGCCGGCCTGGCGCCGCGTCATCCGCAGTATGAGGCCATGCATCAGTCGCTGCTGGCGCTGGTGGCTGATTCACGTCCATGGCCGCAGATGACCGGCAGCGGCTCGCTGCGTCCGGGAGAATGGAGCAATGATATCGGCGCGCTGCGCGAGATCCTCCAGCGTACCGGGATGCTGGAAAATTCCGCCAATATCGTTCTGCCCGGCGACGTGGTGAGTCCTTCGGCGAAGAAAAAGAGCAAGCCCGCGGCGCGCGGTGTGTACGATCGCCAGCTGGTGGAGGGCGTTAAGCGCTTTCAGGCCATGCAGGGGCTGGGGGCGGATGGGGTCATCGGCCAATCCACCCGTGACTGGCTCAATGTCTCATCGGCGCAGCGCGCTGGCGTGCTGGCGCTGAACATTCAGCGTCTACGTCTGCTGCCAGGCAAACTATCGACCGGTATCATGGTGAATATTCCCGCGTTTTCGCTGGTCTATTACCAGGACGGCAGTCAGGTGCTGGCCTCGCGGGTGATCGTCGGACGTCCAGACCGCAAGACGCCGATGATGAGCAGCGCGCTGAACAACGTAGTGGTCAATCCGCCGTGGAACGTACCGCCCACCCTGGCGCGCAAAGATATTCTGCCGAAGGTGCGTAATAATCCTGGCTATCTGGAGCAGCATGGCTACACCGTGATGCGCGGCTGGAACAGTAAAGAGACCATCGATCCTTACCGGGTTGACTGGTCAACCATCACCGAGAACAATTTACCGTTCCGTTTTCAGCAGGCGCCTGGGGCACGTAATTCACTGGGGCGTTACAAGTTTAATATGCCGAGTTCGGATGCTATCTATCTGCACGATACGCCGAACCATAATCTGTTTCAGAAGGATGTCCGTGCGCTCAGTTCCGGCTGCGTCAGGGTGAATAAAGCCTCGGAGCTGGCCAATATGCTGCTGCAGGACGCGGGCTGGAATGACACGCGCATTTCCGACGCCCTGAAGCAGGGGGATACGCGCTATGTCAATATTCGGCAAAATATACCGGTGAATTTATATTACTTAACGGCGTTTGTGGACGCTGATGGACGTACACAATATCGAACAGATATTTACAATTACGATATCACCGCGCGATCCAGCGCACAAATTCTGACGAAAGCGGAACAATTAATCAGGTAAATGAAGTAGTTCAATGGATTTTGTTGTCCTAGCACTGGGTAAAAAAGGGCGCTGCACCTCTGCAGCGCCCGATTTTCCTGGGGTGAGGCTGCCTTGACGTTGGCAATAATGCCCGGTAAGGTGCCTTTCGTGCGCCAGAAGTGCATATACATATCATTCCGCTCAATGCGTAGCGCGGTTAGCGCGAACGCTCTCCTTTGCCGGGCAACATCTCGGTCGTGGCGAGCGATAGCGAGCTGATCTTGGCATCGCGCAAAGCGGAAAAAGTATATAACGATTCATTGACTGTAGACCTGATTATCATGGACAAATTTGACGCTAATCGCCGCAGATTGCTGGCGTTGGGTGGCGCTGCGCTGGGTGCTGCCGCCATTCTCCCTGCGCCGGCATTTGCCACCCTCTCGACCCCCCGTCCGCGTATTTTGACGCTGAATAACCTGCATACCGGTGAATCGCTCAGGGCGGAGTTTTTCGATGGCAGAGGCTATATTCAGGATGAATTAGCAAGACTTAACCATTTTTTCCGTGACTATCGCGCGAATAAAATTAAGTCCATCGATCCAAATCTGTTCGATCATCTTTATCGGTTGCAGGGACTACTTGGCACCAACAAACCTGTCCAGCTTATCTCTGGCTATCGTTCCCTCGATACCAACGATGAGCTTCGCGCACGAAGCCGTGGTGTAGCGAAACACAGCTATCACACCAAGGGGCAGGCGATGGATTTCCATATTGAAGGTATTTCGTTAAGCAATATTCGCAAAGCGGCGTTATCTATGCGCGCAGGTGGTGTAGGATATTACCCACGTAGTAACTTTGTGCATATTGATACCGGTCCCGTAAGGCACTGGTAACGAAAGGAGCGTCATGAACTATCGTATTATTCCGGTTACCGCGTTCGCGCAGAACTGTTCTCTTATCTGGTGCGGGCAAACCCGGCTGGCGGCGCTGGTCGATCCTGGCGGCGATGCTGAACGTATCAAAGCGGTGGTGGCGGAGGCTGGCGTCACGCTGATGCAGATCCTGCTGACACATGGTCACCTCGATCACGTTGGCGCCGCGGCTGAACTGGCGCAGCATTATGGCGTACCGGTTATTGGTCCGGAAAAAGAGGATGAGTTCTGGCTGGAAGGATTACCGGAGCAAAGCCGGATGTTCGGCCTGGAAGATTGCCAACCGCTGCGTCCGGATCGCTGGCTCAATGAAGGCGATGTGGTCAATGTGGGGAATGTGGCGCTGCAGGTGCTGCACTGCCCGGGCCATACGCCGGGCCATGTGGTCTTTTTTGATGACGCCTCCCGACTGCTGATCTCCGGAGACGTGATTTTCAAAGGCGGGGTGGGACGCAGCGATTTTCCGCGCGGCGACCATGGGCAGCTGATTGCGGCTATCAAGGAAAAGCTGTTGCCGCTGGGCGATGATGTGACCTTTATTCCCGGCCATGGTCCGCTGTCGACGCTGGGTGAGGAACGCCGTAATAACCCGTTTCTGCAGGATGAGATGCCGGTCTGGTAACAGACATGACGCGAACACATAAAAAAGGCCGCATTCGCGGCCTTTTTCTTTATACCGAATACTATCGCTTACAGTACGGCGACGATGGCTTCGCACAGCGGCGCCATATTGTCAGGCGTCATCCCGGCCACGTTGATACGTCCGGAAGCTACCGCATAGATGGCGAACTCTTCACGCAGGCGCAGCACCTGCTCTTTAGTCAGGCCGCTGAATGAGAACATGCCGTTCTGCTGGCTGATAAAGCTGAAGTCGCGGCTCGCGCCTTTCTCCTGCAGGGTATTGACGAACAGCAGACGCATACGCTGGATGCGCTGGCGCATATCGGTCAGTTCCTGCTCCCAGATTGCCCGTAGCGCATCGTTGCTCAGAATGGTGGCGACCACGGAGGCGCCGTGCGCAGGCGGGTTGGAGTAGTTGGCGCGGATCACCGACTTCATCTGACTGAAGGCGCGGTCTACAGTCTCCTGATCCGCGGCGACCAGAGTGCAGGCGCCGACGCGCTCGTTGTACAGGCCAAAGTTTTTCGAGTAGGAGCTGGCGACCAGCAGCTCTTTATGTAGAGCAGCAAAAGCGCGTAGCCCTTCAGCATCTTCTTCCAGACCGCGGGCGAAGCCCTGGTAGGCGAAATCGAACAGCGGTAGCCAGCCTTTTTCCACTGACAGCTGCGCCAGCTGCTGCCACTGATCGAGCGTCGGATCGATACCGGTCGGGTTGTGGCAGCAGCCGTGGAACAGTACCACGTCGCCCGCCTGGGCTTCGTTCAGGCTGGCCAGCAGACCATCAAAGTCCAGCGCGTGGTTAGCCGCGTCGTAGTATGCGTATTCGCGCACTTCCAGCCCGGCAGAGGTGAATACGCTTTTATGGTTCGGCCAGCTCGGATTACTTACCCACACACGTTTCACGTCGGTGTTTTTGGCGAGGAAGTCTGCGGCGACACGCAGCGCACCGGTACCGCCCGGTGTCTGCGCGGTGCGGGCGCGTTTATCAGCGATAATCGCATTGCCTTTACCGAACAGCAGCTCCTGGGTGCAGCGACCAAATTCAGGAATACCATCGATGCCCAGATAGTTTTTAGTCGTTTCATTTTCCAGCAGATACTGCTCTGCTTTTTTGACGCTGGTCAGAACGGGCGTTTTACCGGTTTCATCCTTGTAAACACCAATTCCGAGGTTAATTTTTTCAGGGCGGTCATCGGCACGAAACAGATCGGCCAGACCTAAAATCGGGTCGGCTGGGGCGGCGGTAATGTTCTCAAACATGACGAGGTTCCATTGTGATTACTGAAGGGAAATCCGCTATCAGGTTAACGGGAGAATAACGAATTGCCAACCGTTTGCGACAAAAAGCGCGAAGGTTTTCGAAAGAGACGATCTTTGCCTCACGAATACAGAAAAGCAGGACCGAAGTCCTGCTTTGAAGGCATATCACGAAGGGGTGTACTACAGATTAGAACTGGTAAACGATACCCACGGCCGCCTGGTCGTCAGTGGCGACACCAGCCGCTTTGGTGTAATCGTTGTCGTCCAGCTGGTTGAATTTATACGCAGCGTAGACGTTCATGTTCTTGTTAAAGTAGTACCAGGTACCCACTTCGATGTATTTAACCAGATCCGCATCGCCGCCGGAGAAGCCAGCACGCGACTGCAGGTCCTTGCCTTTGGTCTGTACGTAGCCGATGGACGGACGCAGGCCGAAGTCAAACTGATACTGTACAACTGCTTCAAAGTTCTGAGTTTTACCGGCGAAGTGGTTATCTTCTTCCGGAGTCATGTTGTAAGTCTGGGAGTACATGACGGCCGCATAGATGTTGTTAGCGTCATATTTTGCAGAGGTCGCCCAGGCTTCGGCTTTGTCGCCATTGCCGTCAGCTTTCTGATCGACGCTACGGTTAGAGCTGGAGTAGCCTGCAGACAGTGCGATACCGTTGTCGAACGCGTAGGTGGCTGCGGTGCTGAAGCCGTCGCCATTCTGCTTGCGAATCGCACGGTCGTGGTCGTTTTTACCCTGGTACTGCAGCGCGAAGCTCAGACCGTCAACCAGACCGAAGAAGTCAGAGTTACGGTAGGTTGCGACGCCGTTGGTACGACCGGTCATGTAGTTGTCGGTGTAGTTCCAGCCGTCACCGCCCCATTCAACCAGCATATCGGTTGCCGCTTCGACGTCGTAGATCGCGCCATAGTTACGGCCATAGTCGAATGAACCGTATTCGCCCGCTTTCAGGCCTGCGAACGCCAGACGGGTTTTTGTGGTCTGGGAACCTTCAACATTGGACGCGTCCATGTTGTATTCCCACTGGCCGTAGCCGATCAGCTGATCGTTGATCTGAGTTTCGCCTTTCAGGCCGATACGGGCATAGGTGGTATCGTCGCTGCTGGTGTCGCCATTGGTGGTCCAGACGTGCTCGCCGACCATTTTTCCATAGAAGTCCAGTTTGTTGCCGTTTTTGTTATAGATTTCTGCAGCGTTGGCTGCACCGGCTACCAGCAGGGCAGGGATCACCACTGCCAGAATATTGCGCTTCATCATTATTTATTACCCTCATTAATATTTTTTATATGAACACGTGCCACTGCCGTCAATAAGTTCTGTCAATAAAAACTTACAGAACCATTGATGAGAGTTTGGTGTCTGAAGGCATCTTTCCATCCGCGACAACGTTTCGCTAGCCGGAAAATGCTACGAATATCTCATATGAGTAACAAAACGAAAAATCATGTAACTAAATGTGTATTTAACGGAACTTTGTGAACTTAATCAAAATTCCGTTCCACCGGATAAGGGAAAACGCCATTACTTATCTATCTATATGAATTATTTATGATTAATTTGGCTAAGCGGCAATTCGTTCATTTTGTGTATTGAATTCGTATTCTTTTTATTCAGTCTCTGTCTTTGCAAGATGTGCGGGTAAAGGTCAAAAAATGAGCAAATTTATCAGCGGTTTTGCTCAGTTATGAACATAAAGTGCGATCTACATCACCAGGATGCACCGAAACAGTGCGTAACATAATTGTGATTTCCAGGTCTTGATGTTTAAGGTTGTTGAATTTTACTAACAGTAATTGACATAAAAAAAGGCCAGCTTGCGCTGGCCTTTCAGATTGATGTCAGAAAAATTTAGAATGTCGCGTTGCGCGGCGTCCGCGGGAACGGAATAACATCGCGGACGTTCTGCACGCCGGTGACGTAAGCGATGAGGCGTTCGAAGCCCAGACCGAAGCCGGAATGCGGCACGGTGCCGTAGCGACGCAGGTCGCGATACCACCAGTAGTCTTCTTTGTTAAGACCCATCTCTGCCATACGCGCGTCAAGCACGTCGATACGCTCTTCACGCTGGGAACCGCCGATAATCTCGCCGATGCCCGGCGCCAGAACGTCCATTGCCGCGACGGTTTTACCGTCTTCGTTAAGGCGCATATAGAACGCTTTAATGTCTTTCGGGTAGTTTTTCACCACCACCGGCGCTTTGAAGTGCTCTTCGGCCAGGTAACGTTCGTGCTCAGAGGAGAGATCCACGCCCCAGTACACCGGGTTCTCGAACTGTTTGCCGCAGTTTTCCAGAATGGTGACGGCGTCGGTGTAATCCACCTGGGCAAAATCAGCGGTGATAAAGCGCTGCAGACGGTCGATAGCGTCTTTATCCACGCGCTCGGCGAAGAACTGCATGTCGTCCGCACGCTCTTCCAGTACCGCTTTGAAGACGTACTTGAGCATCGCTTCCGCCAGGCCGGCAACGTCGTTCAGGTTGGCGAAGGCCACTTCCGGCTCCAGCATCCAGAATTCCGCCAGGTGGCGGCTGGTGTTGGAGTTCTCGGCACGGAAGGTCGGGCCGAAGGTATAAATCTTCGACAGCGCACAGGCGTAGGTCTCGCCGTTCAGCTGGCCGGAAACGGTCAGGAACGACTCTTTACCGAAGAAGTCTTTGTCGAAATCGACTTTGCCCTGATCGTTACGCGGCAGGTTTTCCAGATCCAGCGTCGACACGCGGAACATTTCGCCGGCGCCTTCGGTATCGGAGGCGGTGATCAGCGGGGTGGAAACCCAGAAGAAGCCCTGTTCGTTGAAGAAGCGGTGCAGCGCCTGCGCCAGGGTGTGACGCACGCGGGCTACCGCGCCAATCAGGTTGGTGCGCGGACGCAGGTGCGCTACTTCACGCAGATACTCGATGCTGTGGCGCTTGGCCGCCATCGGGTAGGTGTCCGGGTCTTCCACCCAGCCGGTCACTTCCACGCTGGTCGCCTGGATCTCAAAGCTTTGACCCTGACCCTGAGAAGCCACGACTTTACCGGTGACAATCACCGAGCAGCCGGTGGTCAGACGCAGCACTTCCTGATTGTAATTGGGCAGAGAATTATTAATAACGGCCTGTACAGGATCAAAGCAGGAACCGTCATAGACGGCGAGGAAAGAAAAGCCAGCTTTAGAATCTCGGCGGGTACGCACCCATCCGCGGACCGTGACTTCGCTGTCAACGGCAACGCGGCCCTGGAGTACGTCGGCTACAGGCACAACGCTCATAATAATCTCTCTATGTAGTCCAATAAAAAAGTCTCTTCCCCCAACAGCGGGGGGATATCTATGTTACCTGTCATCTTCCATCAGACAAGTAGATTTCGCACAGGGAAGGGTGGATTTCGGAAATAAATACACCTCCGGGGCGTTCTTTGGCTCCCCATTTCGACTTTTACACGACTTACTCGATAATGACCGTCATTTCCTGCTTCGCATTTTGCATCGACACGATGGTCCGGAAAGACTTGATATTTCCCGAGGCAAAAAAGAGTTCACGGGTTAGCGCTTCGTATTCCGCCATATCACGGACGTTGATCACGAGCAGGAAATCGAAGTCGCCAGTGACATAGTAGACCTGCTGCACTTGCGGACAGGTTACGAAACGCTGTTTATCCTCCTCAAGCAGATCGAGACGTTCATTCTCAATGGTCACCTGCACCATAATGGTGATTGGTCTTCCCACTTTACTGGCGTCCACTAAGCTAACACTGCCTTTAATCACCCCTGCATCCTCCAGTGCAGCGATACGCCGATTGACTGCCGAAGGAGACAGGCTGATCCGATCGGCGATCTCCCGTTGCGACAAGCGATTATTACGCTGCAACAGCGTAAGAATTTTTTTATCCCATGCGTCAAGTTTCATCATATATCTCGTCCTGCAAGCCTGTGATCAACCTCACTAATTCAACGTTGTTGCGTGTGAATGATAAAACAGAGTGAAAATTGCGGCGCGATGGGCAACTTTGCGCCAATTAACCGCCGGGCGCAGTGTACCATCACAGGCAGTGGGAAAGCGGTATATCGCGACAAAAAGCCTCTCACATTCTGACTTAACCAATTTAAAGCGACCGTCCTGTCTCAGGCCGCACGGATCCGTGCACCCGTCGTTTAGGCGGAATGGTCGCAAATAACGTTATCGTCGCAGGACGATATGAAAATAGAGGTGCCTGAATAGTGGACACAATTAAATTTCAACTTAACGCCCGGCGGCAGCCCTATGGCCAGGGAGCAGACTTGAGTCTGCTGAATGAAAGCGTGGGGAACGAAGTGCTAGCATTCCATCAAAAATTTCCTGATTACCGGGTCACGCCGCTGCGTAAGCTGGAATTTTTAAGCCAGCGGCTGGGGCTGGGATCGATCCATATAAAAGATGAAGCGCAGCGATTCGGTTTGAATGCGTTTAAAGGATTAGGCGGATCTTATGCGATGGGGAAATATCTCGCCGCTCTGCTTGAGCGAGATATTAATACGTTGAGCTTTGCCGAGCTTAATTCACCAGTGATTAAGGCGCGTATCAAGGACATCGTATTTGTGACTGCTACCGACGGTAACCACGGACGTGGCGTGGCGTGGGCGGCTGAGCAGCTTGGGCTGCGTGCGGTGGTGTATATGCCAAAGGGCTCGTCGCCGGTACGCGCGCAGAATATTCGCCGGCATGGCGCCGAATGCACGATTACTGAACTGAACTACGACGACACAGTTCGGCTGGCGGCCAAAACCGCGCGCGAGCAGGGATGGGTTCTACTCCAGGATACCGCCTGGCAGGGCTACGAGCAGATCCCCACATGGATCATGCAAGGCTATATGACCCTCGCTGTTGAAATCTGGCAGCAGCTGGCAGAAAGCGGAGCGTCGATGCCGACGCATCTGTTTTTACAAGCCGGGGTCGGGTCGTTTGCCGGTAGCATCATGGGATATTTCATCGAAAAGATGCAGCAGCAGGCTCCCACCATCATCATCGTTGAGCCGCACAAGGCGAACTGCCTGTTTCGCTCGGCAACCATTAATGACGGACTGCCGCACAGCGTCGGCGGGGATATGTCAACCCTGATGGCCGGGCTTGCCTGTGGTGAACCTAATATCACCAGCTGGCCAATGCTCCGCGACCATGCCACCTGTTTTATTTCCGCCGACGATTGTCTGGCGGCCAACGGCATGCGCCTGTTGGCCGCTCCGCGACCAGGTACTGACGAACCTTTTGTCTCCGGGGAATCCGGCGCTATTGGCACAGGAGTGCTTTATGCGCTGATGACTCAACCGGCGTATCGCGAGCTTGCCGAATCGCTGCGCCTGAATGCCGATGCACAGGTTCTGTTAATCAGCACGGAAGGAGATACATCACCCGATGTCTATGAAGACATCGTCTGGTTTGGCCGTAATGGTTGAGCGCTATCGACAATAACAAGGGGGCCATCTTACCTACCCTACAAGCCCTCGGTATGACAAGCGTTCTGACTCATAACGAAAACATACGCGCTTTCGCGTCATGCATAGAGAGAACCTGACCGATGAATACTGAAAATATAATTATCAATAAAGGATATTCCGATCCCGCAAAGTGGCATAGCGAAGATACCGTTTGGGTCCTTGGCCTGTTCGGTACCGCCATTGGCGCCGGGGTGCTGTTTCTGCCGATTAATGCCGGAATTGGCGGCTTCTGGCCGCTGCTGATTGTTTTTGTCCTCGCTTTTCCTATTACTTATCTGGCTCACCGCGGTCTGGCGAGATTCATTTACTCTTCCAATACGCCGGAAAGCAGTATTACCGATGTTATTGGCGAGCATTTTGGCGCGCTGGCGGGAAAAGTATTTACCGTCATCTATTTCTTCGCCGTCTATACCATTCTGATTATGTATGCGGTGGCTATCACCAACACCGCGCAGAGCTTTATCACCCACCAGTTGGCGATGGCCGAGCCTCCCCGGTCGCTGGTGGCCATCGTTCTGATCCTCGGGCTGATGTTTATCGTCCGTTTCGGACAGCGTTTGATAATGCGGGTGATGAGCACCCTGGTTTATCCCTTCATCATCTCGCTTATTTTTATGGCACTTTTTCTGATTCCGCACTGGAACGGCGCAATTTTGCAAACCGTAAGCTTCAGCGCCACGGGCGATGGGCAGGGGATCATGTTATCCCTGTTGATGACCTTCCCGGTACTGGTGATGTCGTTTAACCACTATCCCATCATTTCGCCGATGGTGGTGCGCCAGAAGCAGCGTTACGGTCTGGCGCTCGCTGAGGGTAAATGTGCGCAGATCCAGCGCTACGGTATCCTGCTCATGACGGTGGTGGTGCTGTTTTTTGTTCTCAGCTGCGTGTTAAGCCTGTCGCCGCAGCAACTGGCGGAAGCCAAAGCCCAGAATCTGTCGATTTTGTCCTATCTGGCCAATCAGTACGATACACCGATTATTGCCTGGCTATCGCCGATTATCGCCTTTGTCGCTATTACTAAATCATTTCTTGGCCACTACATCGGCGCCTATGAATCGCTGCGCGACCTGATCCTGGAGGCCGCCGCCGCACGCGGTAAAAAACCAGGTATTCGCCTCGTCGACGCGGTCATCCTGGTGTTTATGGTGCTTACCTGCTGGTTCGCCGCGTACAAGAACCCCAGTATCCTCGGTATTATCGAATGCATCAGCGGTCCCACCGGGGCGGCAATTCTGCTGCTGTTGCCTATGTACGCCATTCATAAATTACCGGTGCTTGCCCCCTGGCGCGGTAAAGCGAGCAACGTTTTCGTCACCCTGATCGGTCTTATCACCGTATCTGCCATTTTTTACGGCATGTTCCAATAACCACCATTATTAGCGAGATGTTATATGAGTCATTATCTGCAGATTAACGGCCAACGGCTTATCGATTCCCTGTATGCACTTGGCGAACATGGTGCGCTGCCAGGCGGCGGCGTATGCCGCCTGGCAGCGACTGCCGAAGATAAAGCCGGCAGGGACTTTGTTGTAGCCCGCATGAAGGCGCTGGGCCTGAGCGTGTCAATTGATGCTATCGGCAATGTCACCGGCGTTTATCACGGCGAGGAGACGTTGCCGATAGTGATGATGGGGTCACATATCGATACCGTCGCCACCGGTGGGTTATACGATGGCAACTACGGCGTTATGGCCGGCCTTGAGGTGATTGCCACCCTCCAGGATGCCGGGATCCGCACCCGACGACCGTTGGCGGTAACCTTCTTTACTAACGAGGAGGGGGTGCGATTTCAGCCCGATATGATGGGCAGCGTGGTGTTTGCCGGCGAGTATCCGTTGGCGCAGGCGCTCGCGGCAAAAGATCTCGACGGTATCACGCTCGATGAAGCGCTGCGTAACATTGGTTATAAAGGCGAACGTCAGCCGGGAGATATGGCGGTAGATAGCTACGTTGAGCTGCATATCGAACAGGGACCAATTCTTGATAAAGAGCAGATTGATATTGGCGTGGTTACCGGCGTACAGGGTATTTCGTGGCAGGAATTTACCCTGAGAGGCGTATCGAATCATGCGGGTACTACCCCAATGTCCATGAGACGTGATGCCGGGCTGGCGGCTGCGAAAATCGCTGTTTTTGCCCGTGAGCTGGCGCTAAGCCTTGGTGGTAATCAGGTAGCTACCGTTGGACATTTCAGCGTGAAGCCTAATCTGATCAACGTCATTCCCAACCATGTCGTCATGTCAGTGGATCTCCGCAATACCGATAATGCGATCTTATGTCTGGCGGAGCAGCAATTAGCCGAATTTGTCGCGAAAACGTCGCAGGAAGAGGGCGTGGAGATAACCAGCCGCTCACTGGTGCGCTTTAATCCGGTCATTTTTGCCGATGAGATCGTCAATGCGGTGGAAGCCGAGGCGGAGCGTCAGGCGCTCAGTTACCGACGTTTGCCAAGCGGCGCCGGACACGATGCACAATTTATGGCGTCGGTATGTCCCGCCGGGATGATTTTTGTCCCCTGCGTCGATGGCATTAGCCATAACGTCAAAGAACATAGCGCAGCCAAAGATCTGATTGCTGGCGCCAATGTGCTGCTGCAGGTGGTTTTACAGCGCGCCCAGCGTATGGACTAATGTTTACAGGAGCAGAGAATGAATCAGCAACAGCTAAAGCAGCAGCTTATCGCCTGGCGTCACTATTTGCATGCCCATCCGGAAAGCGCCTTCGAGGAGCAGAATACTTCACGGTTTATTGCCGAAAAGCTCGAAGCTATGGGCATTGAGGTGCACCGCGATATTGGCAAAACCGGGGTGGTGGGGAGATTGAAATGCGGCGACGGGAAGGGCGTTATTGCTATTCGTGCCGATATCGATGCCATTCAATTGACCGAACAGGGAGACTGGTCTTACCGCTCCATGACTGCCGAGCGGATGCACGGCTGCGGACATGATGGTCATACCTGCATTGCGCTGGGCGCGGCGCAGTTGCTATTGCAGCGGCAGAATTTTAACGGCACGGTCTGCTTTGTTTTTCAGCCTGCTGAGGAACCTGGCTATGGCGCCAGAGCGATGATGGACGATGGCGTTATTGAACGCTTTGGCATAGAGGAAATCTACGGTCTGCATAATATGCCGGGTATGAAAGCCGGGACTATCGCCACGCGAGTCGGTGGCATTATGGCCAGTGAAGATAACTTTATTATTCGTATTAAAGGGCAGGGAGCGCATGCGGCGCGGCCGCATATGGCGAAAGATCCGCTGGTCATTGCGGCGGAAATCATCCTGGCTTTGCAGACAATTGTTTCGCGAAATGTTGATCCGAACGTGCCAGCGGTCATTTCCTGTACTGAACTGCACACCGATGGCATCCGCAATGCGATTCCGACGCACGTCGAAATCAAAGGGGATACGCGCAGCTTTGCACCGGAGGTGCAGATGCTGCTCGAAGAACGAATGCGTACCATTAGCGAAGCGATTTGCGCGATGCACGGTGCGACGTGCCAGTTCAGCTATACCCATGAATTTGCGCCAACGGTGAACTGGCAGCAATGCGTTGATGTAGCGGTCACCGCTGCGATTAACGTGGTAGGGGCTGAGAAGGTGGACGGCAACGTCGCACAGATGATGATTTCGGAGGATTTTGGCGCTTTTCTGCAAAAAATCCCCGGCTGTTTCATCTTTTTAGGCAACGGCGATAGTTCAGATGCTCAGGGCAATACACCGTTGCATAATGCCTGCTACGACTTTAATGATGAGATATTGCTAACTGGCGCGGAGTATTTTGCCGAGGTCGTCAGAACCCGTCTGCCGCAGGAGTGATATTGATTGGCCCGATAGCAGAATGCCGTCGGGCCAAGTTTTTTAGCTTGCCTTTTTAATCGGCGGCAGGTCGAAAGCCTCGCGCAGGGCGCGGACGAAGGCCTTATCGTGGCAGATGGTTTTCCCCGGGCTGTCGGAGAGTTTTGCCACCGGCTTGCCGTTACATTCCACCAGCTTAATCACGATATTGAGCGGTTTAACCTGCGGCAGATCGCAGGTTAAACGGGTGCCGATCCCAAAGCTGAGCTTCACCCGCGAGGCGAAGTGGCGATACAGATCGACGGCTTTCGCCAGGTCGAGATTATCGGAGAAGACCAGCACTTTGCTCAGCGGATCGATACCCAGCTTCTGATAATGGGCGATAGCTTTTTCTCCCCATTCCACCGGGTCGCCGGAATCGTGGCGCAACCCCTGATAGCGGGTGGCGAATTCCGGACCGAAATCGCGCAGGAACGCATCCATAGTGATGCAGTCGGTCAGCGCGATGCCCAGCTGGTCGGGATACTCTTCCAGCCAGGCGGCAAGGGCCGCCCGCTGGCTGCTGGCAAGGCTGGGGCTGATCTGCTGGTGGGCCTGGAACCACTCATGGGCCTGGGTACCCATCGGGGTTAAATTCAGACGGCGCGCCAGATCGTAATTGCTGGTGCCGACAAACCATGGTTCCTGCTGCAGACGCCGCACAATACCTTCCTGCACCTCGCGTGAGAAACGACGGCGGGTGCCGAAGTCCATCAGACGGAAGGCGCTCATATCGAGGTCAGCGGTCATGGTGGCGAAGTCGCCTAGCTTATGTTCCAGCGTGTTGAGCGCCTGATCGACGCCCATCTCTGGTGAACGATAGCGATGGACCAACTCGCTTATCACCGCCAGCAGCGGGACTTCCCACATGATGGCTTCCCGCCATGGGCCGGTAAGGCGAATGTTCAGCTTACCATTGTCATTGCTGACCGTGACCTGGCTCGGGTCATAGCGAAAATCGCGCAGCCAGTTGAGGTAATCCTGGCGAAAAAAGGGAAGGGTGGACAGCCAGCGATATTCATCATCCCGCAGCCTCAGGTCGCGCATGGACTCCACCTGCTCGCGGATCGCGTCGGCATAGATGCCGAGCAGGTCGTCTCCGCGGCAGCGAAACTCCGCCGCCACATGCACATCGCCGTAGCGGTGGAAGACAGCCTGCTGCATGTGCAGCTTATAGGCATCCGTATCAAGCAGCGAGTGCAGTACAGGAGAAGTGAATTGTGTCATGGTGCGCAGTAGCATCCTCTCACTGGAGCGTTCCATCGAAACCAACGCGGAAAATGGAGGCGGAGTATACCTTTATTACCCGACTCTGTCCCGCGATGGCGAGCAATGGTGACGCTGACGGTCATTTGCGAGGCCTAGTTTAATATATTGAACATGGATCACACCACAAGCTTTGCGTCGGGTCGAGGGCATTTCGTGCCGCGAGTGTTAACAAAATGTAGCGATTTCCGTGTTTCACGTTGAAAAGATGAAGATTCTGCATAGCGCGATTGACACAACAGGAATAGACTGGGACGACACTTTACCGAAGATGCTAAAGGTTTTTTATGACACAACAGCCCCAAGCCAAATACCGCCACGACTATCGTGCGCCGGAGTATCTGATTAGCGATATCGATTTGACCTTTGACCTGGATGCCGCAAAAACCGTTGTTACGGCCGAGAGCAAGGTCTCCCGCCACGCGGCTGCGTCTGATGTGCCATTGCGCCTGGACGGCGAAGATCTGACCCTGATCGCTCTGCAGGTGAACGGCCAGCCGTGGAGTGACTATAAAGAAGAAAACAATCAGCTGGTGATCGGCGGCCTGCCGGAGCATTTCACCCTGACCATCGTCAATGAGATCAGTCCGGCGGCGAACACCGCGCTGGAAGGCCTGTATCAGTCAGGCGAAGCGCTGTGCACCCAGTGCGAAGCGGAAGGTTTCCGCCATATCACCTGGTATCTGGACCGTCCGGATGTGCTGGCGCGCTTTACCACCAAAATTATCGCCGATAAAGCGAAATACCCGTTCCTGCTTTCCAACGGCAACCGTATGGCGGAAGGGGAGCTGGAGAACGGTCGTCACTGGGTACAGTGGCAGGATCCGTTCCCGAAGCCGTGCTATCTGTTTGCGCTGGTGGCCGGTGATTTTGACGTCCTGCGCGATTCATTCCGCACCCGCTCTGGCCGCGAAGTGGCGCTGGAGCTGTACGTCGATCGCGGCAACCTCGATCGCGCGCCCTGGGCGATGACCTCGCTGAAAAACTCTATGAAGTGGGATGAGGAGCGCTTTGGCCTCGAGTACGACCTCGATATCTATATGATTGTCGCCGTCGACTTCTTTAATATGGGTGCCATGGAGAACAAAGGACTCAACGTCTTTAACTCCAAATATGTTCTGGCTCGTACCGATACCGCCACCGATAAAGACTACCTCGATATTGAGCGCGTGATTGGTCATGAATATTTCCATAACTGGACCGGCAACCGCGTCACCTGTCGTGACTGGTTCCAGCTCAGCCTGAAAGAGGGGCTGACCGTGTTCCGCGATCAGGAGTTCAGTTCCGACCTCGGCTCACGGGCGGTGAACCGCATCAACAACGTGCGCACCATGCGCGGGCTGCAGTTTGCCGAAGACGCCAGCCCGATGGCGCACCCGATCCGTCCGGATATGGTTATCGAGATGAACAACTTCTACACCCTGACGGTCTATGAAAAGGGTGCCGAAGTGATCCGCATGTTGCACACCCTGCTGGGTGAAGAAAACTTCCAGAAAGGGATGCAGCTGTACTTTGAACGCCATGACGGCAGCGCCGCCACCTGCGACGATTTCGTGCAGGCGATGGAAGATGCCTCTAACGTCGACCTGTCGCACTTCCGCCTCTGGTACAGCCAGTCCGGTACGCCAATCGTCACCGTGCATGACGACTATAATCCGGAGACCGAGCAGTATACGTTGACCATCAGCCAGCGTACGCCGCCGACCGCCGAGCAGGCCGAGAAGCAGCCGCTGCATATCCCGTTTGCCATTGAGCTGTACGATAACGAGGGCAAGGTGATCCCCCTGCAGAAGGGCGGCCACCCGGTACACCCGGTGCTTAATGTGACCCAGGCCGAGCAGACTTTCGTCTTCGATAACGTTTATTTCCAGCCGGTGCCGGCGCTGCTGTGCGAATTTTCAGCGCCTGTGAAACTGGAATACAAGTGGAGCGATCAGCAGCTGACCTTCCTGATGCGTCACGCGCGGAATGATTTCTCGCGCTGGGATGCGGCGCAGAGCCTGCTGGCGACTTACATCAAGCTGAACGTCAACCGCCATCAGCAGGGGCAGCCGCTGTCGCTGCCGGTGCACGTAGCGGATGCCTTCCGCGCCATCCTGCTGGATGAGAAGATTGATCCGGCGCTGGCCGCTGAGATCTTAACCCTGCCGTCAGCCAACGAAATCGCCGAGATGTTCGCGATTATCGATCCGATCGCCATCGCCGCCGTGCGCGAAGCGCTCACCCGCACCCTGGCGAACGAACTGGCGGACGAATTCCTCGCGGTTTATAACGCCAATAAGCTCGACAGCTATCGGGTGGAGCACGCCGATATTGGTAAACGTGCTCTGCGCAATACCTGCCTGCGCTATCTGGCGTTTGCGGAACCGACGCTGGGCGATAAGCTGGTGGCGACGCAGTATCACCAGGCAGATAACATGACCGACGCGCTTGCCGCCCTGTCGGCGGCGGTTGCCGCTGAGTTGCCGTGCCGCGATGCGCTGATGCAGGAGTACGATGACAAATGGCATCAGGACGGTCTGGTGATGGATAAGTGGTTTATCCTGCAGTCCACCAGCCCGGCAGCCAACGTGGTGGAAACCGTGCGCGGTCTGCTGAACCACCGTTCGTTCAGCATGAGCAACCCGAACCGTGTGCGCTCGTTAATCGGCGCTTTCGCCAGCAGCAACCCGGCGGCGTTCCATGCTGAAGATGGCAGCGGCTATCAGTTCCTGGTGGAGATGCTGACCGAGCTTAACCAGCGTAACCCGCAGGTGGCGTCGCGCCTGATTGAGCCGTTGATTCGTCTGAAGCGTTATGATGAGAAGCGACAGGCGCTGATGCGCGCCGCGCTGGAGCAGCTGAAGGGGCTGGAGAATCTCTCTGGCGACCTGTTCGAGAAAATCAGTAAGGCGCTGGCGTAACGGTGCCATAACCCCGGATTGCGGCGCGCCTTGCGCCCTGTCCGGGTTACCCGTTAGCGTGGTGATGTTGTCGGGCGGCGCGATGCTTACCCGACCTGGAATACACGGCTGATTTGGCGTTGGTAGCCCGGCTGTGCAACGCGCGAGCCGGGGACATGTCGGATGACGATATGCCCCCGTTCAGACAGCAGACAGTTACGCCGGTCAGCCATGACTAAACAAACGCGGCGCACGCTCGCTGTCGCCGCGTTTCATCACCCGATCCAGTACTTCAGCCTCCAGCTCGGCCAGCTTCGCCGAACCGGTGCGCCGCGGTCGCGGGATATCCACGCTTAAATCGAGGCCAATCTTCTTCTCTTCAATTAACAGCACCCGATCGGCCATGGCCACCGCTTCACTGACGTCGTGCGTGACCAGCAGGACCGTAAAGCCATGCTCCTGCCACAGGGAGACGATCAGCTCCTGCATCTCCAGACGGGTGAGGGCATCCAGCGCCCCCAGCGGTTCGTCCAGCAGCAGCAGGCGCGGGCGATGGATCAGCGCGCGGGCCAGCGCAACGCGCTGCTTCTGCCCACCCGACAGCGCGGCCGGCCACTCCTGTGCGCGGCTTTCAAGTCCGACGCTGGCCAACGCCTGCAGGGCGGCGTCGCGCCAGGCGCCTTTTAGCCCCAGCCCCACGTTATCAATCACTGTTTTCCACGGCAGCAGGCGCGCATCCTGAAACATCATCCGGGTGTCGTCCTGGATCGCCGCCAGGGGCGTCGCGCCAGCCAGCAGTTCGCCGGCGTTTGGTTTTTCCAGACCTGCCAGCAGGCGCAGCAGGGTACTTTTGCCGCCGCCGCTGCGGCCTACCACCGCCACAAACTGGCCGCTGGGAATATGCAGATCCAGCTCGTTAAGAATGGTGTTGTCGCCATAGCGTTTCGTCACCCCGTTCAGCAGCAGCGGGATACCTGGGTTGAGACGGGCAGTGTTCATGCGTTAGCCTCCTGAAGATGATACGCCGGATTCCAGCGCAGCCAGAGCCGTTCCAGCAGCTGGGCGCAGACGTCGGCCAGTTTGCCAAGGATGGCGTAAAGAATGATCGCCACTACCACCACGTCGGTTTGCAGAAATTCACGCGCGTTCATCGCCAGATAACCGATGCCGGCATTCGCCGAGATAGTTTCGGCGACAATAAGCGTCAGCCACATCAGACCAAGGGCAAAACGCACGCCGACCATAACTGAGGGCAGGGCGCCGGGTAATATCACGTGACGGAACAGGGCGAAGCCGGATAAGCCATAGCTGCGCGCCATCTCAACCAGCCCACGGTCAATATTGCGGATCCCGTGCCAGGTGTTGATATAGATCGGGAACAGGGTGCCCAGCGAGACAAGGAAGATCTTGGCGGTCTCATCGATGCCGAACCACAAGATCACCAGCGGGATCAGCGCCAGATGCGGGACATTGCGCAGCATCTGGATCGAGGTATCCAGCAGACGCTCGCCCCAGCGAGACAGGCCGCTGATCAGGCCGAGTATTAGCCCGATCGAGCCGCCGATGGCGAAGCCGACCAGCGCCCGCCACGAGCTGATGGCCAGATGCTGCCACAGCTCACCGCTGGCCGAGAGGGTCCAGAACGCTTTCAATACCCCCTCCGGCGAGGGCAGCACCCGCGTCGACAGCCAGCCGACGGACGAGGCCAGCTGCCAGACAATGACCGTCCCTACCGGCAGCAGCCAGGGGGCGAGGCGTAACAACAGGGGATGGGTTGATTTTGCCATCACGGTCTCCTCAGCTTTGCGCTACTTTACGCGGAATAAACTCGTTGGCGACCGCTTCCCCCTGCAGACGCAGGTTTTGCGGCTGCGGGATGGACGGCACCGCGACGTCAAGCAGGGGGAACAGCAGCTCTCCGACCCGGTACGCCTCTTCCAGATGCGGATAGCCGGAAAAGATAAAGCTATCGATACCCAGCGCGGCGTATTCATTGATCCGTTCGGCAACGGTGGCGGCATCGCCCACCAGCGCGGTCCCGGCGCCGCCGCGCGCTAAACCCACGCCAGCCCACAGGTTGGGGCTGATTTCCAGCTTATCGCGTCGCCCGTTGTGCAGGGCCGCCATCCTTTGCTGGCCGACGGAGTCGATTCTGGCGAAAGCCGCCTGGGCGCGGGCGATCGTCTCGTCGTCAAGATGGGAGATAAGGCTGTCCGCCGCCTGCCACGCTTCCTCGTTGGTTTCCCTGACGATCACGTGCAGACGGATGCCAAAACGCACCTGGCGACCATGCCGGGCGGCTTTCTCTCGCACCTGAGCTATTTTCTCTGCCACCTGGGCCGGCGGTTCTCCCCAGGTAAGATAAAGATCGACCTGCTCAGCGGCCAGCTCCTGCGCCACCTCAGACGAGCCGCCGAAATAGAGCGGTGGACGCGGCTGCTGCAGTGGCGGAAACAGCAGTTTGGCGTCGCGAACGCGCTGATGCTTGCCGTTAAAGGTGACGGTTTCTCCTTCCATCAGCTTGCGCCAGATGTGGGTAAATTCAGCCGAGGCCTCATAGCGCTCGGTGTGGTCGAGGAAGACGCCGTCGCCTGCCAGTTCGGCAGGATCGCTGCCGGTGACCAGATTGAACAGCGCCCGGCCGTTTGACAGCCGGTCCAGGGTCGCCGCCTGACGCGCGGCTACCGTCGGCGATACCACGCTTGGCCTGAGGGCGACAAGGAACTTCAGCCGCTGCGTCACCGGGATCATTGAGGCCGCGACCAGCCACGCATCCTCACAAGAGCGTCCGGTCGGGATCAGCACGCCGGTGAAGCCCAGCCGATCCGCCGTCTGCGCGATTTGCTGCAGATAGCCATAATCGACCGGACGGGCACCCTCTTCGGTACCCAGATAACGACCATCACCATGGGTCGGTAAAAACCAGAACATATTCAGACTCATGATTTCGCTCCTTGTGTGGCGGTGGGCTGCCAGATGCGGGCCCGGATATCAACTTTTTTTGGCACCAGCTTGTTCTCGTAGAACAGGTCTGCCGTCTGCTGCTGGCGAGCGGCGGTTTCGGCGCTCACCGGGGTAACCGCGGTGGGGGGACGATGGTCCAGATAGCTGGCGATCACCGCCTCCGGTAAGCCCATCGTTTTCGCCAGCAGCGTAATGCTTTGCGCGCGTTGGCTGTGGGTCAGGGCATCGGCCTGAGTAAAGGTGTCGAGTACGCCTTCAATGAAAGCGCCATTGCGTTCAGCGTAGGGCCGGGAAGCAAGATAGAAGGATCCCGTCTGTTTCAGATCGGTTCCGTCAGTGAGTACCCGGACGCCGCCCTGCAGCAGCGCGGCGGAGTAGTACGGATCCCAGATGGCCCATGCGTCGACATTGCCCTGCTGGAAGGCGGCGCGCGCATCGGCGGGAGCAAGGTAAACCGGCTGAATATCGCTAAATTTCAGACCAGCGAGCTGCAGGGCGCGCAGCAGCAGATTGTGGGAGCTGGAGCCTTTCTGGAAAGCGACCTTTTTCCCTTTTAACTCAGCAACGTTATGAATCGGGCTGCCCTGCGCCACCAGGATCACCTCCGCCTTGGGCTTGGGCGGCTCCGCGCCGATATAGACCAAATCGGCGCCTGCCGCCTGGGCAAATATAGGCGGAATATCGCCGGTACTGCCGATATCAATGCTGCCGACGTTCAGCGCCTCCAGCATCTGCGGACCGGCCGGGAACTCAATCCACGAGATATGGGTTTGCGGATAGCGCTGCTCCAGCAGCTGATGGCTCTTCGCCAGCACCATGCTGACGCTGCCTTTCTGGTAGCCGATGCGCAGAGCGTCAGGCGCCGCCGGGGCGGCGTGACCCAGCGTAGAGAATAGCAGCAGTCCGCCCAGAGTCAGGGCGCGGAGAGGATTAAGCATGCTCCACCCCACGCAGAGATGTTAACGACGGCGCACGGCTGCTGGGGCGATGCAGCGCCTGCCAGAAGGTCTCCAGGGCGTCATCAAGGCGCCGCTGCAGATTCGCGGTAAACTGCGGCTTATGCTGGTAATCGGTCACCTGGCTGTCATCAGCGAAGACGCCATGGAGGATCTCCTGGGCCTTGAGGGCATTCAGCACTGGCTTCAGCGCGTAGTCCACCGCCAGCATGTGAGCGATGGTGCCGCCGGTGGCCAGCGGCAGCACAATTTTGCCCTCCAGCGCTCGCTCAGGCAGCAGGTCGAGCAGCGTTTTCAGCGCTCCGGAGAACGAGGCTTTATACACCGGCGTGGCGATGATCAGGCCATCAGCCCCGGCCAGCTGTTCATTGAGCGTCTGCAGCGCCGGGTTGTCAAAACGAGCGTACAGGAGGTCTTCCGGGGCAAAGTTCTGCAGATGCCAGTGGCAGACTTCGATATCGGCGGCGGTGAGCGTCTCTCTGGCGTATTCCAGCAAAGCGCTGGAACGGGAAGGGTAACGCGGGCTGCCCGCAAGCGTAATGACGCGCATCTCTCTCTCCTTATAACTAAATGTTTGCATTTATCTATAATTGATAACATTTATAGTGAGTGTGACAGAGGGCCATTATTTCCCTAAATGATTTATCCGCGGTTAGATAGCCGAAAAGCGCATAATGGCGCGCGGGGTAGGTAATCGTTTGCGCTGATGGGGGATTTTTTGTCGCAGGTCAATTCCCTTTCCGCAACAGATCGCACATAATACGCCCCCGGTTTGCACACCGGGAATCCAGGAGAGTTCATGTACTACCCCTTCGTTCGTAAAGCCCTTTTTCAGCTCGATCCTGAGCGCGCTCATGAAGTTACCTTTCAACAATTACGCCGTGTCACCGGGACGCCGCTGGAAATGCTGGTTCGCCAGAAGGTACCGGCCAGGCCTGTCACCTGCATGGGGCTAACCTTTAAAAACCCGCTGGGTCTGGCGGCCGGGCTGGATAAAAATGGGGAATGCATTGACGCGCTGGGCGCGATGGGGTTTGGTTCGATTGAGATCGGCACCGTGACGCCGCGTCCGCAGCCGGGCAACGATAAGCCAAGGATCTTCCGTCTGGTTGATGCCGAGGGATTGATCAACCGCATGGGCTTTAATAACCATGGCGTCGATAACCTGGTTGAGAATGTGAAAAAGGCGCATTTTGACGGCGTGCTGGGTATCAATATCGGCAAAAATAAAGATACGCCGGTTGAGCACGGGAAAGATGATTACCTGATTTGTATGGAAAAAGTCTATCCGTACGCCGGGTATATCGCCATTAATATCTCCTCGCCGAATACCCCAGGGCTGCGCACGCTGCAATACGGCGAAGCGCTGGATGATTTACTCTCCGGTATTAAAAATAAGCAGCTCGAGCTGCAGCAGAAGCATCAAAAATATGTCCCGGTCGCCGTAAAGATCGCGCCGGATCTTTTGCCTGAGGAATTGATCCAGGTTGCCGATAGCCTCGTGCGTCATAATATTGATGGCGTGATTGCAACCAATACCACCCTCGATCGTTCCCTGGTTCAGGGAATGAAACATTGCGATGAGACCGGCGGGCTTAGCGGTCGTCCATTACAATTAAAAAGCACTGAAATTATCCGTATGCTCTCCGCTGAGCTGAATGGCCGTTTGCCTATCATCGGCGTGGGCGGCATTGATTCGGTGATTGCCGCGCGGGAAAAGATTGCCGCCGGGGCATCGCTGGTGCAGATCTATTCTGGATTTATTTTTAAAGGTCCGCCGCTGATTAAAGAAATTGTTACCCACATCTAATCTTTTCCTCCTCTGAATCCCACCCAGGGCTTTATTTCCGGCCCTGGTTGTTTTATATTCCCTCACTGTTGCTTATTTAAACATTTTAGACTTTTCTTAATTTTAGAAAATATTCTGCGGTAAGTCGCAACAACTTTGCAGAGGCGTATGAAAGGGGACAGGGGGAAAAATGCGGATTAAACCTGACGATAACTGGCGTTGGTATTACGATGAAGAGCACGACCGCATGATGCTCGATCTGGCCAATGGCATGTTATTTCGCTCGCGCTTCGCCCGGCGCATGCTGACTCCGGATGCCTTTGCCCCTTCGGGATTTTGCGTTGATGACGCCGCGCTCTATTTCTCTTTTGAAGAAAAATGTCGCGATCTCGAGCTATCGAAAGAGCAGCGGGCGGAATTAGTCCTTAACGCGCTCACCGCCATCCGTTTTCTCAAACCGCAGATGCCGAAAAGCTGGCACTTTATCGCCCATACCCATCACTGGCAGCCGAGCGGCGGCGACGCCGCCTGCGTTTGGCTGAGCGATACCGGCGAGCAGGTGAATTTACTGGTGGTGGAACCGGGCGATAACGCCGCGCTCTGTCTGTTGGCTCAGCCGGGTCTCACCCTTGCCGGCCGCGTCATGCAGCTGGGCGATGTCATTAAAATCATGAATGACAGACTGCAGCCGGCGCAGAGCGCGGTCAGCTACAGTCTGGGGCAGGCGGTTTAAGGCGCCAGGCGTAGCGCTGTTTTCGGTACACAGCTGCAGGCGAGAATAGTGCCATCTCCGGCAACCGCGTTTTTCTTTAACGGACTCACTTCTCCCTCTTCCAGCCGGATGCGGCAGCTGCCGCAGATCCCCGCCCGACACGAATAGGGTACGCGAATGCCCTGTTGTTCCAGTTGCTCCAGCAGCACCTGCTGGTTATTGCCGGTAAACTGTTGACCCTGCCATTCGATGGCAACCGTAGCCTGCTGCTGCGCCTCGGGAGCCGGGGTATCGTCGCTTTCACCTGCCCCGTAGGCTTTCGCCGGGCCGCGGGTAAGGATTTCCACTTCATCTCCCACCCGGATCACCCCGCTGTTGCGGGCAATCAGGTTCTGGCCAAAATCGACATCGCCATTGTCCAGCGCGGTACGAAAACGCTTTAAGGTTTCCAGCGGCTCCCCGGCGGGATGCTTCTGACCGCGCTCCGGGCTGACGGTGGTAAAAATGCAGCGGCTGCACGGCTTAGCGACATCAAACACCACCTCGCCGATGCGGATCACTTTCCAGCTATCTTCATCCCAGGCCGCCGCGCCGGTGACCACAAGGTTAGGGCGAAACTGTTCTATGCTTACGCTGGCCGGGCAGCGCTGTTGCAGATCGCGCAGGGAGGCCTCGTTAGCCAGCAGGTAAGGGTAGCCGTCGGCGAAGGAGAGCGGCACCGCATCATGGCGCTTTACCCGGCGGGTTAGCTGCGGCCCCAGCCAGCGCAGCTGGACATCGCGCTTGAAAAAGCCGCTGAGCCACTGGTTAACGGCGGCGGGCGCGATGAGGGCGGTAAAATGGTTGCCCCAGACTTCGGTCGGCTCGGCCTGCGTGGCGAAATCGCTAAAACGCACCACGGCGCTGCTGCCGTCCGGTGCGGTCAGGTGAAGGCCATCATGCAGCGGCGCCGGAATAAATTTCACCATTTGCGGAAACTGGCGAGCGGTAATAAAGGTCCCGTCGGTTTCGGTGACCATAAACAGGCGATCGAAGGCCAGGCCGCTGATATCAGCAAAGGCGTGGGTCAGGCCCATGCCGCGCATGGATTTAACAGGATGAATAAAAAGTCGCGATAGCGTTACCATACGCTGCCTCCGGGTTCCAAAAATAAGCCTATAACTTTATGACATAGGGCACATATTGGCTATAATGCGCACCAATTTTCTTTAAGTAAAAGTGACGATATGAATTCTCTGTTTGCCAGTACGGCTCGTGGGCTGGAAGAGCTGTTAAAAACTGAACTGGAAGGGCTTGGCGCGACGGACTGCCAGGTAGTCCAGGGCGGGGTCCATTTTCAGGGGGATACGCGCCTGCTGTATCAAAGCCTGATGTGGAGCCGGCTGGCTTCGCGCATCATGCTGCCGCTGGGCGAATGTCGCGTATACAGCGATCTGGATCTGTACCTCGGCGTACAGGCCATTCCGTGGACGGAGATGTTCAACCCTGGCGCCACCTTCGCGGTGCATTTTAGCGGCCTCAATGACGAGATCCGTAACAGCCAGTACGGCGCGCTGAAGGTTAAAGACGCCATTGTCGACAGCTTCACCCGTAAGAATCTACCGCGCCCGAACGTCGATCGTGAGTCGCCCGATCTGCGGATCAACGTCTGGCTGAACAAAGAGACGGCGCACATCTCGCTGGATCTGAGCGGCGAAGGCCTGCACCTGCGCGGCTATCGCGATGGTACCGGAATGGCGCCGATCAAAGAAAACCTCGCGGCGGCGATCGTCATGCGCTCTGGCTGGGTACCAGGTACGCCGCTGCTCGATCCGATGTGCGGCTCCGGTACCCTGCTGATTGAAGCGGCGATGCTGGCGACCGACCGCGCGCCGGGCCTGCACCGCGGCCACTGGGGCTTTGGCGGCTGGGCGCAGCACGATGACGCCATCTGGAAAGAGGTGAAGGCGGAAGCGCAAACCCGCGCTCGTCAGGGATTGGCAGCGTATGAGTCACGCTTCTACGGCTCAGACGTCGACGCGCGCGTAATCGAGCGCGCGCGCCGCAACGCCCGCCGCGCCGGCATTGGCGAGCTGATCGATTTTGACGTGAAAGACGTCGCCCAACTGAACAACCCGCTGCCGAAAGGCCCGTACGGGACGGTGATCAGTAACCCGCCGTACGGCGAACGTCTGGAAAGCGAGCCAGCGCTGATCGCTCTGCACAGCCTGCTTGGCCGGATAATGAAAAGTCAGTTCGGCGGCTGGAACCTGTCGGTATTCAGCGCTTCGCCGGAGCTGCTGAGTTGCCTGCAGCTGCGTGCCGACAAGCAGTTTAAAGCCAAGAACGGCCCGCTGGACTGCGTGCAGAAGAATTATCACCTGGCGGAGAGCGAAGGCGGCAAGCCGGCGATGCTGGCGGAGGATTTTGCTAACCGTCTGCGTAAGAACCTGAAGAAGTTTGAAAAATGGGCTCGCCAGGAAGGAATCGAATGCTATCGCCTGTACGATGCTGATCTACCGGAATACAACGTGGCCATTGACCGCTATGCCGACTGGGTGGTGGTCCAGGAGTATGCCCCGCCGAAAACCGTCGACGCGCATAAGGCGCGCCAGCGTCTGTTCGACATCATCGCTGCGACTATCGCCGTACTGGACATGGCGCCTAACAAGCTGGTGCTGAAAACCCGTGAACGGCAGAAGGGGAAAAACCAGTATCAGAAGATGGCGGAGAAGGGCGACTTTATTGAGGTACAGGAGTATAACGCGCGCCTGTGGGTCAACCTCACCGACTACCTGGATACCGGTCTGTTCCTCGACCACCGTATCGCCCGTCGCATGCTCGGCCAGATGAGTAAAGGTAAGGACTTCCTGAACCTGTTCTCCTATACCGGCAGCGCCAGCGTCCACGCAGGCCTCGGCGGTGCGCGATCCACCACCACGGTGGATATGTCACGCACCTACCTGGAGTGGGCGGAACGCAACCTGCGTCTCAATGGCCTGACCGGCCGCGCGCATCGCCTGATGCAGGCGGACGTGCTGGGTTGGCTGCGGGAGAGCACCGAGCAGTTCGATCTGATCTTTATCGATCCGCCGACCTTTTCCAACTCCAAACGAATGGAAGATGCGTTTGACGTCCAGCGCGATCACATTCGCCTGATGACCGATCTAAAACGTCTGCTGCGTAAAGGCGGCACCATTATGTTCTCGAATAACAAACGCGGTTTCCGTATGGATCATGACGGGCTGGCGGCGCTTGGCCTGAAGGCGCAAGAGATTTCGCAAAAAACGCTGTCGCAGGATTTTGCCCGCAACCGTCAGATCCACAACTGCTGGCTGATTACCGCAGCCTGAAAGGAATAAATAATGTCACTGATTAGTATGCACGGCGCCTGGCTTTCCTTCAGCGATGCGCCGCTGCTGGATAATGCCGAGCTGCATATTGAAGATAACGAACGCGTCTGCCTCGTCGGACGCAACGGCGCCGGTAAATCTACCCTGATGAAGATCCTCAACCGCGAGCAGGGGCTGGATGACGGACGCATCATTTATGAACAGGACCTGATCGTGGCGCGTCTGCAGCAGGATCCGCCGCGGAACGTTGCTGGTACGGTGTACGATTTTGTCGCCGAAGGGATCGCCGAGCAGGCGGCTTATCTGAAAGCCTACCATGACGTGTCGCATCAGGTGATGACCGATCCGAGCGACAAAAATTTAAATGAACTGGCGCGCCTGCAGGAGCAGCTCGATAACCTGGGACTATGGCAGCTGGACAGCCGCATTAACGAAGTGATTGAGCAGCTGGGCCTTGACGCCAATGCGCAGCTGGCGTCGCTGTCCGGCGGCTGGCTACGTAAAGCGGCGCTGGGCCGCGCCCTGGTCAGTGGGCCGCGCGTGCTGCTGCTGGATGAGCCCACTAACCACCTCGATATCGAAACCATCGACTGGCTGGAAGGTTTCCTGAAAACCTTTAAAGGCACGATTATCTTTATTTCGCATGACCGTTCCTTTATCCGCAATATGGCGACGCGCATTGTCGACCTCGATCGTGGCAAGCTGGTGACCTATCCGGGAAATTACGATCAGTATCTCCTCGATAAAGAAGAAGCCCTGCGGGTCGAAGAACTGCAGAATGCGGAATTTGACCGCAAGCTGGCCCAGGAAGAGGTGTGGATCCGTCAGGGTATCAAAGCGCGCCGGACCCGTAACGAAGGCCGAGTCCGCGCGCTGAAGGCGATGCGCCGCGAGCGCGGTGAGCGTCGGGAAGTGATGGGCAGCGCGAAGATGCAGGTTGAGGAGGCTTCCCGTTCCGGCAAAATCGTCTTTGAGATGGAAAACGTCAACTATCAGGTTGACGGCAAAGTGCTGGTGAAGGATTTCTCCGCACAGATCCAGCGCGGCGACAAGATCGCCCTGATCGGCCCCAACGGCTGCGGGAAAACCACGTTGCTGAAGCTGATGCTCGGCCAGCTGCAGGCCGACAGCGGGCGGATCCATGTTGGCACCAAGCTGGAGGTCGCCTACTTCGACCAGCACCGCGCGGAGTTGGATCCGGATAAAACGGTGATGGACAACCTGGCGGAAGGCAAACAGGAGGTAATGGTTAACGGTAAGCCACGCCATGTGCTGGGTTATCTACAGGACTTCCTGTTCCATCCGAAACGAGCGATGACCCCGGTACGTGCGCTTTCCGGAGGGGAACGTAACCGCCTGCTGCTGGCCCGGCTGTTCCTGAAACCCAGCAATCTGCTGATCCTTGATGAACCGACTAACGACCTCGATGTTGAAACGCTGGAGCTGCTGGAAGAGCTGATCGATGGCTATCAGGGGACCGTGATGCTGGTGAGCCACGATCGTCAGTTTGTTGACAATACCGTGACCGAGTGCTGGATCTTCGAAGGCGGCGGTCGTATTGGCCAGTACGTCGGCGGCTATCACGACGCACGCGGTCAGCAGGCCCAGTCTTTGGCGCAAAAGCAGACGGTCGTTAAAAAAACGACGGAAGTCGCTCAGCCAAAAGCAGAAACTGTCAAACGCGGCGGGAACAAACTAAGCTATAACCTGCAGCGCGAGCTGGAACAACTGCCGCAGAAGCTGGAGGCTCTCGAGGCCGAACTGCAGACGCTGCAGGATCAGGTTGCCGATCCCGATTTCTTCGGGCAACCGCACGATCGCACGCAGCAGGTGCTGGCGCAGCTGGCCGAAGCGGAGCAGGCGCTGGAAGCGGCCTTTGAACGCTGGGAATATCTCGAAGGATTAAAGAACGGCGCCTGAGCCGAGGAGTTGTCATGTGCGATCATCATCATGCTGCGCGACATATTCTATGTCCCCAATGTGATTTGCTGGTGGCTTTGCCGCAGCTTGAGCATCGCCAGAAAGCCGCCTGCCCGCGCTGCGGTACAACGTTAACCACCACGTGGGACGCGCCTCGCCAGCGTCCCACGGCGTATGCGCTGGTCGCGCTGTTTATGCTGCTGCTGGCCAACCTGTTCCCTTTTATCTATATGAAAGTGGGCGGCATCAGTAGCGAAATAGAGCTGCTGGAAATTCCCAACGTACTGTTTACCGAGGATTACGCCAGTCTCGGGACTTTCTTTTTACTCTTTGTTCAATTAGTGCCGGCGTTTTGCCTGGTCACCATTTTGCTGCTGGTTAATCGGGTCAGAATGCCTGCCGGCCTGAAGACGTTCCTTGCGCGAATTCTCTTTCAACTGAAAACCTGGGGCATGGCGGAGATCTTTCTTGCCGGCGTACTGGTGAGCTTCGTCAAGCTGATGGCCTACGGTGATATCGGCATCGGTCTGAGCTTTGTTCCCTGGTGTATGTTTTGCCTGCTGCAGTTACGTACTTTTCAGTGCGTCGACCGCCGCTGGCTATGGGATGATATTGCCCCCATGCCGGCCATTACCCAGCCGCTGAAGGTCGGGGTGACCGGTATCCGTCAGGGGCTGCGCTCCTGTGCCTGCTGTACGGCGGTGTTGCCGGTCGATCAGACCGTCTGCCCGCGCTGTAACAGTAAAGGAACGGCGCGGCGCAAAAATAGCCTGCAGTGGACGCTGGCGCTGCTGGTGACGTCATTTATCCTTTATCTCCCTGCCAACATTATGCCGATCATGATCACCGATCTGCTGGGCGATAAAATGCCATCGACCATTATGGCCGGGGTGATTTTACTGTGGAGTGAAGGTTCATATCCGGTGGCGCTGGTGATCTTTATCGCCAGTATTATGGTGCCGACGCTGAAGATGATCGCTATCGCCTGGTTGTGCTGGAACGCCAACGGCAACGGCGCACGAGATTCGGAGCGCATGCATCTGATCTATGAGGTGGTGGAATTTGTTGGCCGCTGGTCAATGATTGACGTTTTTGTCATCGCCGTGCTCTCTGCGCTGGTCCGCATGGGAGGGTTAATGAATATCTATCCAGCCATCGGCGCGGTCATGTTTGCGCTGGTGGTGGTGATGACCATGTTTTCAGCCATGACATTTGATCCCCGTTTACTGTGGGATCGTGAGCCAGATTCAAGCCATGAGGAAATACAACAACATGGAAAATAAGAGCGGAGAAGCGAAAGTGCAGAAGGTGAAGAACTGGTCACCGGTGTGGATCTTCCCTATCGTCACTGCGCTGATCGGGGCATGGATCCTGTTTTATCATTACAGCCATCAGGGGCCTGAGGTCACGCTGATCACCACCAATGCGGAAGGGATTGAAGGGGGAAAAACCCGCATCAAGAGCCGCAGCGTAGACGTTGGGGTGGTGGAGAGCGCGACGCTGACCGACGATCTCACCCACGTGGAAATCAAAGCCCGCCTCAATTCCGGGATGCAGAAGCTGCTGCACAACGATTCCGTCTTCTGGGTGGTAAAGCCGCAGGTTGGGCGCGAGGGGATCAGCGGTCTTGGGACATTGTTGTCCGGGGCCTATATTGAACTGCAGCCGGGAACGAAAGGTTCGGTGCCAGCGCAGTATCCGCTACTGGATTCTCCGCCGCTGGCCTCGCCGGATGCCAAGGGGATCCGTATTCTGCTGGAAAGCAGCAAGGCGGGCCAGCTGTCGCCGGGCGATCCGGTGTTGTTCCGCGGCTATCGCGTGGGGTCAGTGGAAACCAGCACCTTCGACACGCAGAAACGTCGTATAACTTACCAGCTGTTCATCAATGCGCCGAACGATCGCCTGGTGACCACCAACGTTCGTTTCTGGAAGGACAGCGGGATCGCTGTAGATTTGACCTCGGCGGGGATGCGCGTCGAGATGGGCTCGCTGTCGACGCTGTTTGGCGGCGGGGTGAGCTTCGATATTCCTGAAGGACTGGACCTCGGCGAGCCGGTGGCGAATAAAACGGAATACCATCTGTTTGACGATCAGAAGAGCATCCAGGATTCAGTCTTTACCGAGCATATCGATTACGTCATGTTCTTCAAAGACTCGGTTCGCGGCCTGCAGCCGGGCGCGCCAGTGGAGTTCCGCGGTATCCGTCTGGGCACCGTCGGCAAAGTGCCGTTCTTTATTCCGGGGCTGAAGCAGCGTTTGAACGATGACTATCGTATTCCAGTGGAAGTGCGGGTTGAACCGCAACGGCTGATTAATCAGCTTGGCGGCGATCCGAATATTCGCGCCCACATTGACGATCTGATCAACCGCGGACTGCGCGGCTCGCTGAAAACCGGTAACCTGGTGACCGGCGCGCTGTATATCGATCTCGACTTCTATCCGAAGGCGCCCCCGCGCGGGAAAATACAGGAGTTTAACGGCTATCCGATTATCCCGACCATCAGCGGTGGACTGGCACAGATCCAGCAGCGTCTGATGGATGCGCTGGATAAGATTAATAACCTGCCGATTAATCCGCTGCTGGAGCAGGCGACCAGCACCCTGGCGCAGAGCGAGAAGACGATGCAGCACGTGCAGACCACGCTGGATAATCTGAATAAGATCACCTCCAGCCAGTCAATGCAGCAGCTGCCCGCCGATATGCAGACGACGCTGCGGGAGCTTAACCGTAGCATGCAGGGCTTCCAGCCGGGCTCTGCGGCCTACAATAAGATGGTGGCCGATATGCAGCGTCTGGATCAGGTGCTGCGTGAGCTGCAGCCGGTTCTGAAAACACTAAATGATAAGAGCAATGCGCTGGTATTTGAGGCGAAGGATAAAAAAGATCCACAGCCGAAGGGAGCGAAATAATGAAAAAATGGTTACTGGCGGCAGCCGTATGCGTACTGACGGCGTGCAGTAGCGGCGGGGAAAGCAAGACATACTATCAGCTACCGGTTGTGCAGGGCGGCGCGCAGAGCGCCGCCAGTCAGGGGGCACGTCTGCTGTGGGTAGAGCAGGTCAGCATCCCGGATTATCTGGCGGGTAACGGGGTGGTCTATCAGACCACCGACGTGCAGTATGTGATCGCCAATAATAATCTGTGGGCCAGTCCGCTGGATCAGCAGCTGCGCACTACGCTGGTGGCAAATCTCAGCCAGCAGTTGCCCGGCTGGGTAGTGTCGTCCCAGCCGTTGGGGAGCGAGCAGGATACCCTCAACGTTGCGGTCAATGGCTTTCATGGTCGCTATGACGGGCGGGTTATCGTTAGCGGTGAGTGGCTGCTGAAGCATCAGGGACAGCTGATTAAGCGCCCGTTTAACATCGTCCTCAGGCAGGAACAGGATGGTTATGACGCGATGGTCAAGACCCTGGCGCAGGCGTGGAGCCAGGAGGCGGCTGCCATTGCCAGCGAGCTTAATCGTCTGCCATAAGTAAAATTCATCATAATGATCTGCCGCGCGGTTCACCTGGGCCGCGCGGCATTTTTTTTGCCAGGTCAGTTTGTTACCGGCGGCTGCGCCGAGCGAACAAAAAATGAACTCTTATATAGGTCACAAATATGACACTGGCGTGAATTTTGCGCATTGACGTTGCCTTCTTTTCGCGGTATTCGTAACCCGTGGCTGCACAATTTGCGACCACTGTTTTCTTTTCCACCAGATCAAAGAATGAGGGAAACGAGGCATGAAGAGACAAAAACGAGATCGCCTGGAACGGGCACACCAACGCGGATATCAGGCGGGTATCGCGGGAAGATCGAAAGAAATGTGTCCATACCAGAGCCTGAATCAACGCTCATGGTGGCTGGGAGGCTGGCGAGAAGCCATGGAGGACAGGGTACTAACGGCCTGACACAGTCTCTTTAAAAAAGAAGCCTCCGCATAGCGGGGGCTTCGCCTTTTAATCGCTACTGAATGTTATCAGAAAGCGGAAGTATCCTGGAACAGACCCACTTTCAGATCGTTCGCGGTGTAGATCAGACGATCGTCAACCAGCACTTCACCATCCGCAAGTCCCATAATCAGACGACGGTTAACAATGCGCTTGAAGTGGATACGGTAGGTGACTTTTTTCGCAGTCGGCAGAACCTGACCGGTAAATTTCACTTCGCCAACGCCCAGCGCGCGGCCTTTGCCTTCGCCGCCCAGCCAGCCAAGATAGAACCCGACCAGCTGCCACATAGCATCCAGGCCCAGGCAGCCCGGCATCACCGGATCGCCGATAAAGTGGCAACCGAAGAACCACAGGTCAGGATTGATGTCGAGTTCTGCCTCAACATAACCTTTATCGTAGTTACCACCGGTTTCGGTCATTTTGATGACGCGGTCCATCATCAGCATGTTTGGTGCCGGTAACTGCGGGCCTTTCGCGCCGAACAGTTCACCACGACCAGAGGCAAGAAGATCTTCTTTTGTATAGGATTCGCGTTTATCTACCATGTTTTCAGTAAGCCTTATTTTAAGTTCGGGACGCAGGATAGCTAACACGTGTAAGCTGAACAAGTCCGATCAGTTAGAACTTGTCCCACCTAACCAGCGTAGCGGCCACGGAAAACGATGGCGAGTCTCTTGCTGGGTCGCCTGCGCTATCCGCTCCTGAATGGTTTGTCGCAGCGTCTGTCCTTCACCGTCCCACATCAGCTGGGTCAACATCGGCAGCGCTTCGGTAATATCGTCAATGGCCCAGATAGCAAACTGGTTGTCGGCAACGGCCTGACATAGCTCGTGGCTCAGGCTGAGATGACGAACGTTGGCGGCAGGGATAATCACTCCCTGTTTGCCGGTTAAACCGCGCTGCTGACAGATAGTGAAGAAGCCTTCAATTTTCTCGTTCAGGCCGCCGACCGGCTGCACGCGACCAAACTGGTCGACGGAGCCGGTGATCGCGATGCTCTGATTTATCGGTACGTTGGCCAGGGCGCTGATTAAGGCGCAGAGTTCCGCCATGGAGGCGCTGTCGCCATCCACTTCACTGTAGGACTGCTCAAAGGTCAGCGAAGCAGTGAATGGAAGCTGCTGCTCCAGCTCCAGCTCGGACATCAGAAAAGCCTGCATGATCATCATGCCTTTCGCATGAATGTTACCGCCCAGCTCGGCTTTACGTTCGACGTCGATAAATTCGCCATCGCCAATGTGCACGACGCAGCTGATGCGTGAAGGTTCACCGAACGCGCGTGGATGACCGGGGAATTCGATCACCGACAGGGCGTTGATCTGCCCGACGCATTCGCCTTCGGTTTCAATCAGGATCTGTTCCTGCAGGATTTCATCCTGCATACGCTCCGCCAGGTAGCCTTCACGCCATACCCGGCGCGCCAGCATGGTCTGCATCGCTTCGCCGGTAATCTCCTCGCCTTCGCAGAAGGCGGCAGCCTCCCGCAGCTGGCGGGTTATCCATAGCGGACTGAGCGGCAGGGTCTCCTGGTCGCCGGTATAGCGCGTTCCCTCATCGATCAGCAGAGGCCAGGCATCGGCTGCCGGGCCCGGCAGCTCCAGCTGCTGCGCATTCTGCCATACCCACTGGCACCAGGCCTTTAGCGTATCGGCGTCAGCAAACTGCAGAGTGTCTTCATACTCGCTATAGATCGCCTGCGCAGCCAGCTCCGGCTCCATTTCCTGGAAATCGGCCAGCGATTCGCGTTCGCCCACCAGGATGATTTTCAGACTCAGCGGCATAGAGGGAATGCTGACCGGCAGCGGACGCGATTCATCCATAGAAAGCCAGTCAAAGCGCTGACGAGTCACCATATTTTTCAGACGCACCCACAGCAGCGGTTGCGCCAGCAGTGTACGTAGCGAAAGCACAAGCACGCCGCCGTTGGCCTGATGGACCAGCCCAGGCTGGAGGGTGATTGCACCGTTAAACTGGCGTACGCAGCCAAACAGCTGTTCCGCTTCTACCCAATCGGCCATCACGACCGGGGCAGTGCTGGCGAAATTATCCTCAGCGCCCTGCGCCGGTGCGAGCGTCACCTGAGCGTCGGTTACCTCATAGCGGACGCCGTAAAGCGGTGCGGCAGGCTCGTGCAGAGTCCGGGTTTCAGCCGCCAGCCATTGCAGATATTCCGGCTCTTCAGGGGCTTTCACCAGCATGAAGGAGGAGACTGCCGGCGTGTACAGCAGCTGCTCAAGCCCATAGAACAAACGCGGCTGCAGATCGCCCGAGAGGGAGGGGGCCGGATGGGAAAGTTCAGCTTGAGCAAACAGCGCCTGGTAAGCTTCCAGATCAGGCGCAAGGTCGGTTCGGGTCAGTTTCGTAATGGTCAAAGTCGCTGTTTTTTAGTTAGATGTAAAGCGCGCAATTATACCTGATGCCGCGACCGAGCACACGGAGGATTATGGTTACCCTGATGATTACCCGGTCGCAGACTTCACGAATAATGATTTATATTCAGCACATCAGAAAAAAACTGATATCCTGAAATGAGTTACACGGTCACATTGAGATCGCAATGAAATATCAACAACTGGAAAATCTTGAAAGCGGCTGGAAATGGAAATATCTGGTAAAGAAGCACCGGGAAGGTGAGCTGATTACCCGCTACATTGAGGCCAGCGCTGCGCAAGCTGCGGTAGATGACTTGCTGACGCTCGAGAATGAACCTGTGCTGGTGCATGCCTGGATTGAGCAGCATATGAATCCGGCGCTGATGAACCGCATGAAGCAGACTATCCGCGCGCGACGGAAACGCCATTTTAACGCTGAGCATCAGCATACGCGTAAGAAGTCTATCGACCTTGAGTTTGTCGTTTGGCAGCGTCTTGCTGGCCTGGCGCAGCGGCGGGGCAAAACCTTGTCTGAAACCATCGTCCAGCTGATTGAAGATGCCGAGCACAAAGAGAAATATGCCAGCAAAATGTCGAGCCTGAAGCACGATCTGCAGGTACTGTTAGGGAAAGAATAGCCAGGTAAGAGCGTCGACCCGCCTGCCGGTGGTTGCCCTGGCCGGGGACTGCTTCACAGCTCTCAGCCGCTGAAGTGGGCGAGAGGGCATAAAAAAAACCCGCCGAAGCGGGTTTTTTTATCGGTTATAACTTAAGCCGCCGGCTGAGTTACAACTTCTTTGTAGCCTTTAACTTCGATCTCTACACGACGATCCGGAGCCAGGCAATCGATCAGGGCAGCGCGAGCTTTCACGTTGTCGCAGGTGTTGCCAGTAACCGGGTTGGATTCACCCATGCCGCGAGCGGAGATTTTGCCAGCCGGGATGCCTTTAGCAACCAGGTAGTCAACAACGGACTGAGCACGTTTCTCAGACAGCTGCTGGTTGTAAGCTTCGGAACCGATGCGGTCGGTGTAGCCCAGAACAACAGCGGAACCGTCTTTCGGATCCATGTTGCTCAGCTGAGTGTACAGCTGGTCCAGAGCCTGCTGACCTTCCGGTTTCAGGGTAGCTTTGTTGAAGTTGAACAGAACGTCAGACTTCAGGGTGAAGTGCTTGGTAGCCACTTCCGGAGCCGGAGCCGGAGCCGGAGCAACAACCGGTGCAGCATCTTCCTGACCGAAGCGGTAGGAAACGCCCAGGCTCAGCATGCCGTTATCAGGACGGGTACCCACAGTGCCCGCGTCGCCGATGTTGTTAACCCACTGGTATTCCAGACGGGTAGCGATGTCACGAGTAACAGCCCACTCTACGCCGCCAGCAAATACTGGGGAAACGCCAGTGTCGTGTTCGCTACGGGAAACGCCGGTAGAAGCGTAGTTGCCTTTGGAGTCAGCGCGCCAAACCATGCCGCCCAGACGGGTGTAGATGTCCAGATCGTCAGTGATCGGATAACCTAGTTTAGCGGTCAGCTGAACGCCCTGAGCTTTGAAAGCACCGTTGTCAACGCTGCCTTTATATGCCATACGGCCCAGCCAGTCATAACCCATTTCGAAACCGAGGTACGGGTTAACCTGGTAACCACCGAACGCACCAGCACCAAGCTGATCGTTACGGGTCGGACCGTTGTTGTTCTGGAAACCGTTACCGTAGAAACCGGTGTCGTGATACTGGGACCAACCCAGTTTACCACCTGCATACCAAGTGTTATCTTTCGGAGCGGCCTGCGCTACGGTAGCGAAGCCAGCCAGTGCCACTGCAATCGCGATAGCTGTCTTTTTCATTTTTTGCGCCTCATTATCATCCAAAATTCGCCATGAAGTTACAAAAGACCTCACGGTTAAATCCTTCACCGGGGGCGTGACTTGTTGTTAACTATGCTGATACATGCAGCGTAAGCCGATCACCCCTGGCGATGTAAAGTCTACAACTTAGTTCGAAACTTACAAGTGTGAACTCTGTCAGGCATATGAAAAAAAAGGGTTGTGTACACAATATTTAACAAATATGGTTGATTTTCGTACACGAAAAAAAGATAGAAATCCCCGTGTGGCAGGCATTCCGCGAAAAAGACCATAAAAAACGCTGTACCTTTCCCAGCGGTAAAAAAAATTCCAGGAATAATCCTAATTTCACTCAATGATACAAATTTGAGTGAATTTTTAGCCCGCTGAGTTGTCTGCCGAGCGTGCCCTGATTTCGCACCGGGCGCATGATGAATCCCATCGCGGACCCTACCTGGGCAGCGTTAACGAGACGTTCATGTTCGTCAGCGGTTAACTCCTCCGCCAGCCAGCAGATAACCACACTATAATTACCCGTGCGCAGGGCACGGATCATTGAGTCTATGGTATGGCTGGGAGAGAGCTGGCTAATTTGCATGACCTTGGACAGCGGCAGACCGGCGGACTGAACCCATTCGCGGCTGAGCTTTTGTTGCGGCGTGAGCCACAGCTGCCAGCGCGACTGTTGACCCAGCTGTTGTAATAAAGGTAGCAGCAATAACTGCGTCATCATGGGTTGATCTTCACGATAGACAATTTCACTGATCAGCCCATTGGTGTTCTGTTCGCCAGAACGATGAGCGTAGTGGCCTGCCGGAGCAGAAGCCTGTGCTGAACGGTTTGCGTGAGCTGAAGTAAACATAGTCTATCCCGCCTTTAGTTACTGTATGCATATACAGTATCTTCGCCAGGGGAAAAGATCAACCGCAATTTGCCATTTTGCTGCCGGGAATTTAATCGCTTCTCGTGGTTCCGTATCTGTCAAGAGAAGCCCCTGCATTATCCAATCCTTAACGCGCGCTAATGGTTTCATTTCTCCCTGTCGATTGCTGCAACGCTTGCGATTTTCTGAAAGCGTCTCGCAAAACCGCATTCTGGTGAAAAAGTCGGCGAAAATCATCTTGCTGCTGCCCGGGAAGTCCCTTATGTTTTCTCTTAGCGGATCCGTTAACAACTTAAGTTTAATTACATGATTAACAAAGGAATGATCATGAGAAAACTAGTTTGTCCGCGGCTCCCGCAATTTCAGGCCTGCGTCTCACCGCTGGGTCAACTGCATACTCGTCCGCTCTTTGGCGGCTACAGCCTGGCTATTGATGATACGGTGTTTGCGATGGTGGCCGAGGGGAACATTTATCTGAAGGCCTGCGAGCAGAGCGCTGCTTATCGGGTGGAACATCGTAATCCTCTGTTAACGCTGCGCCGACACGGCCGCATAGTGCCGCTGAAGTATTATCAAATTGACGACACTTTATGGCGCGATGAGCAGCAGCTTTTTCGGCTATCGCTACTGTCGTGGCAGAGTGCGCAGCGCGAAAAGAACTACCGACGGGCGTCGGGCCGCCTGAAGGATTTACCTAATATCAGCTTTCATATGGAATTGCAGCTGATTCACGCGGGCATACCGGACGTTAGGACGTTGCGGGAAGTTGGTGCGCAGGAGGCATGGTTGAGGCTACGCGTAAATAATGCTTCTTTATCGCTGAGCGTATTGCTGGCGCTGGAGGGGGCGATTGCCGGGGTACATGCCGCCGCGCTCCCGACGCCACGGCGTCAGGAGCTTCTCGAATGGGCGGCTACCCGGTAGCGGAAAAGCCTTGTTATTCGGTTTGGGCGTGGACCCGTTGCTGCAGGCGGCAGATTTCAGGCAGCAGCGCCAGCAGCAGGCCAATCTGCTGTAAGACCAAGGGTTCCTTACTGTCCGCGCGCGGTTCCAGATGATGGATCCGGCTTTGCAGGCTGTTCAAAGCCTGTTGCACCCGCTGTTCATCCGCGGGGGTATGATGCAAGGCATCATCCACATAACAGACTGCATCATCCAGCAGGGCGAGGATTTCCGGCGTGGACAGTTTTTCCCGATGCGCGCCAAGAGCGGAGATATAGCTGGTGAACGTGTGGTTGAGGCATAGCAGACGAAAGGCGGTTTCTCGCTGGGTGGCATCCGCGCGTGGTTCAGTCGATAAGTTCGAGACGACGGAGGCCAGCTCAGCATCACGGTTGTAGGCGTCACGACGCGCGACACGGTAGGCCAGCCGGTTGTCGCGGCCCTGATGATACTGCTCCAGAATCGCGTCCAGATAGCGGCAGTTCGCGTTCATTGCCCGGTCCAGCACCCGCGGCAGGTTGCGGAATTTCCAGTCCGGCCAGATGAAGCTGACCGCTGCCCAGGCGATGGCGCAGCCGATCAGCGTATCAATGATACGCGGCAGCGCGACTTCAAAGCCCTCGCCAAGCAGGTTAAAGCACAGCAGCACCAGCAGCGTAATAAACATCGTGGCATGGGCGTACTGCACGTTACGGAAGGCAAAAAACAGTACGCCGGTCAGGACGATCAACAGCAGTTGCCCTTCAACAGAGGGAACCAGCAGCAGGACCGGCAGGCCGATCGCCACCCCAACCAGCGTGCCGATAATCCTTAGCGCCAGGCGATGGCGGGTGGCGTTATAGTTCGGCTGACAGACGAACAGGCTGGTTAGCAGGATCCAGTAGCCATGCTGGAGCCCGGTAAACTGGATAAAGGCATAGCCGGCGCAGAGCACCAACGACATACGTACTGCGTGGCGGAAAAGGGCCGACTCTGGCGACATATTGCGCTGCAGGCGCAGCCAGATATCGCTCAGACCGCCAAGTCTGTCGTCGGCCAGCAGCGTCTCGGTATTACTCCCGGCAGGCGCGGTGGTTTGCACCGATTCAATGGTGGCCAGCTGAGCATCGATAGCGCGCAGGTTATTCAGTAAATACCCTAGGGCGTTGAGCTGCTCGTCGGATGCGCCGCCGGCGCGCACGCGCTCAAGTGCCGCATCGAGATGCATGAACGCCCGTTCAAAATGGGCATCATGCTGATAGGGTTCGCGTAACAGAATCGCCCGCGACAGTTTCTGGCAGGCCTGCGCCTGCATCGAAAGCATTCGCTGGAAACGGAACATCACATCGCTATAGCGAAATTGATCGCGTAGGGTTTGATACTGAATATGCGATGAGCTGGCGCGTTCATGAATATCCTGGGCCACAAAGTAGTACTGCAGGGTGCGGCGGGTGCCGCGCTGGCCCCGATCGCCTCGCAGTCGGGTTAGCAGCGAGACCTTGGTTTGGTTAAGCGTAGCTACCAGCTGGCCATTAGCGAGCGCCAGATCGTACAGCGGCGCCTGGCTCTCATCCTCAAGGTCAGGATCAAACAGCCGGGATTTGAGCTCAAGATAGCGGGCCAGTTGCTCATAGCTACGCGCCAGGTTGTCCTGCAATGGACGAATCGGAAAGATCAGGTGCCCGGACAGCGTCAGCAGGTTGTACCACACTGCCCCCGCCAGCAGGAACAACGGCTGCAGATACCAATGATCGTACAGCGTGACGCCGAGCATGGTGTAGATGGCGATAAGCAGGGCGCCGAAGGCAATGGTCGCATAGCGCTGACCGAGGCCGCCAAGCAAAATAAAGCCGATGGTAGACACGGTCAAACCAAGGGCAAACAGCGGCGGCCACGGAAACAGCAGCTCCACGGAGGCGGAGGCGATAAAAAAGCAAACCAGAGTAATGGCAAGATTACGCAGACGGCCGGCCAGACGGTCGTCAAGGTCGGTCAGAGCCGCAGCCACGACGCCGAGGGTGAGGGGGATGGTCAGTTTGACTTCGCCGATCCACCAGGGAAACAGCGTTGTGCCGCAGAGCGCGATAAAAATTCGTACGTTATAAAGCCAGGCGCTGTTCCAGGTGTAGCGGCGTAGCAGGGGGCTAATCATGTCCGTGTTCCGTTCGGTTACTGAAAGCGACGACGCGCATTGGCTTCACGCGCAGCACGCGCGGTTTCCACAGAAACGACCCGGCGACCCACCGGCCAGAGGGCGATGGCGGCGATTTTGAAATTCGCGATCCCCACCGGGATGCCTATGATAGTCAGGCACTGAGCTATACCGCTGAAAATGTGCATCAGGCAGAGCCACCAGCCGAAAAAAATGAACCACAGAATGTTCAGAACGGTACCGCCGGCGTTCAGTAGACCGTTTTTGCGCCCCGGCTCGAGCTCGTCAACATGAATCGCCTCGTTACCGTAGGGAAATAACGAAAGGCGAGTGATTTCCCAGCAGGAACGAGTCAGCGGCAGCGTGACAATCAGAATGATGCTGACCAGGGTGGCGAGTAGCCAGCCTAGAGTGGTGGCGAAACCGCCAAGGATAAAGTTCAAAATATTCAGAATGGTACGCATAAAGCCTCGGTTTTGCCCGGTGGATAATAAGACCTGATGATTGTAACGTTTTTTTGCGCTGGAGCACCTGGTCCGGGGCGGTTAAACTGAAAAACAATCCACCCTGATTGAAAATCGACATTATATGGAACTTAAAGCGACAACATTGGGCAAACGCATGGCTCAGCACCCTTATGATCGGGTGCAGCTACTGAACGCCGGGGTAAAAGTTTCCGGCGATCGTCATGAGTATCTTATCCCTTTCAATCAGTTATTGTCAGTGCATTGTAAGCGCGGTCTGGTCTGGGGCGAACTGGAGTTTGTGCTACCGGACGGGAAAGTCGTGCGTTTGCACGGTACCGAGTGGAGTGAAACGCAGCGCTTTTATCATCATTTACACACCCTCTGGCAGCAGTGGAGCACGGAGATGAGCAATATCGCCGCCGGCGTGCTGAAGCAGCAGCTGGCGACGATCGAGCACACTCGCGCAGAAGGCAAGTGGCTAACCCGTCAGCAGGTGGCGGATGTTCAGGATAATATACGCCATGCGTTGACTGGTTTGCCGATGCCCACCAGTCGGCTTGATGCCTTTGATAACTGCCGGGAGCTGTGGCGGGAGTGTCAGCGCTGGTTAGGCGATATTGAAGCGACGCGTCTGGCCCATAACCAGGCCTTTACCGAGGCGATGCTGGAGCAATATCGCGAATTTTTTGATAGCGTTGAGTCGTCCCCGCTCAATGCGTCACAAGCGCGTGCGGTAGTGAACGGCGAGCGCTCCCTGCTGGTGCTGGCGGGAGCGGGCAGCGGTAAAACCTCGGTACTGGTGGCGCGAGCGGGCTGGCTGCTGGCGCGGGGAGAAGCCGCGGCAGATCAAATTTTGCTGCTGGCATTCGGCCGCCAGGCGGCGCAGGAAATGGATGAGCGGATCCGCGAGCGTCTGGCATCAGATGATATTACCGCGCGTACTTTCCATTCGCTGGCGTTGCATATTATTCAGCAGGGCAGCAAAAAAGTGCCCACTATCAGTAAGCTGGAAAGCGATACTGCGGCCCGCCACGCATTGCTGCTGAAAAGCTGGCAAAAGCAGTGCCAGGAGAAAAAAGCGCAGGCGAAAGGTTGGCGCCTGTGGCTGGAAGAAGAGATGGGCTGGCAACTGCCGGAGGGGGACTTCTGGCAGGACAAAAAGGTGCAGCGGCGGATGGCCAGCCGGCTTGACCGCTGGGTGAGCCTGATGCGCATGCACGGCGGCTCCCAGGCGGAGATGATTGCCGGGGCGCCGGAAGCGGTACGCGACCTGTTCAGTAAACGGGTGAAGCTGATGTCGCCTCTGATGAAAGACTGGAAGGCGGCGCTCAAGGCCGAGAATGCGGTCGATTTTTCCGGCCTGATCCATCAGGCGGTCAATATTCTCGATAAAGGCCGCTTCGTCAGCCCATGGAAACACATTCTGGTGGATGAATTTCAAGATATTTCGCCGCAGCGAGCCTCGCTGTTGGCCGCGTTACGCCGGCAGAATAGCCAAACCACGCTCTTTGCCGTCGGGGATGACTGGCAGGCGATCTACCGGTTCAGCGGGGCGCAGCTTTCTCTGACCACCGCATTCAACCACTACTTTGGCGAAGGGGATTGCTGTGCGCTGGATACCACCTATCGCTTTAACGGGCGTATCGGCGAAATAGCCAATGGCTTTATCCAGCAAAATCCGCATCAGTTAAGCAAACCGCTGAACAGCCTTATGGCAGGTGATAAAAAGGCCGTCACGCTGTTAGCCGACGACAAGCTGGACGATCTTCTGGATAAGCTGAGCGGTTACGTTAAGCCCGAGCAGCGCATCCTGCTGCTTGCCCGTTATCACCATCTGAAGCCTGAGGCGCTCAACAAAGCGGCGACGCGCTGGCCGCACCTGCAGCTTGATTTTATGACGATTCATGCCAGCAAAGGTCAGCAGGCTGACTTTGTCATTGTGTTGGGACTACAGGATGGGGAGGATGCGTTTCCGGCCCCGGCGCGCGAGTCGATTATGGAGCAGGCGCTCCTGCCGCAGCCGGAAGATTTTCCGGATGCGGAGGAGCGTAGACTGTTGTACGTGGCGCTCACCCGCGCTCGTCACCGGGTATGGCTGTTATTTAACAAGGCGCAACCTTCGCCGTTTGTCGAGATCCTGCAGGCGCTGGATGTGCCCGTGGCCAGGAAGCCGTAATCGCGGCTCGATTATTTCAGGCGCTCGGCAAGATAGCGTGGATAATCCGGGATCAGAATATCTAGCGGTTGACCGAAGTGCGGCGACTGGATAATAAAGTCAGCGGTGGAGACGTTAGTGGCGACCGGAATGTTCCAGACGGTGGCCAGGCGCAGCAACGCTTTGACATCCGGGTCGTGGGGAACGGCGTTCAGCGGATCCCAGAAGAAGATCAGCACGTCGATTTTGCCTTCTGAAATGAGGGCACCCACCTGCTGGTCGCCGCCCATCGGACCGCTCAGCATGGCATTAACCTCCAGGCCGGTAGCCCGGGAGACGAGATTACCGGTAGTGCCGGTAGCATACAAAATATGTTGCGCCAGCAGCGCCTGATGGCGAGCAACCCATTTCATCAGCATATCTTTGCAGTGATCGTGAGCCACCAGCGCGATATGTTTTTGCGCAGGCAGGGTACGTGTTGTCAGTTCCATATTTTCATTCCACATTTTGACCTGCAAACAGATTACTGAATGTGGCTGTCGCTGCAAGCATCGGGGATGAAAATTTTGCTGAATCTGTGGGTTAGGCTGGATGGCCCCCTGCTGCGGATTAGCATACACTTAGGTGAAATAGCAGGAGGAAACCATGAAAGAGAATGATATTGCTGGCATCCTGACCTCGACACGGACGATTGCGCTGGTCGGAGCCAGCGACAAGCCTGACCGTCCGAGCTACCGGGTCATGAAGTATCTGCTGGATCAGGGGTATCACGTTATCCCGGTTTCGCCGAAGGTGGCGGGCAAGACGCTGCTGGGACAACAGGGGTATGCGACGCTCGCCGACGTTCCGGAAAAGGTCGACATGGTTGATGTCTTCCGTAATTCAGAAGCGGCGTGGGGCGTAGCGCAGGAGGCGATAGCCATCGGCGCGAAAACGCTATGGCTGCAGCTGGGGGTGATCAATGAGCAGGCTGCGGTGCTGGCCAGGGAAGCCGGATTGAGCGTAGTGATGGATCGCTGCCCGGCCATTGAACTACCGCGACTAGGGTTGGCGAAATAAAATAAAACCCCGCGTTAGCGGGGTTTTTTATTCCCTTCTTTTAAGGAGTAATTGCGGGTGATTTATTTCTGTTAGCGAAACGTTTCGTTATTCGCTTTATAATTCTGTGGTTAAAAATAACCTTATCGAAGATGGTGTTTTTATTTCATTGCGATGACCATATTAATTATGCGGTTTAATAAAAAACGGTCTAATGCGATCTTGTTTTCTTATATAGTTAGGCATGTTTTAAATAAGGTTATTACTGCTGTAAAATTTTTTAATTATTAAAAAATGTCTGTGTTAAAACCGTGCTGATTTCGTGATGTGAATCACGGTTTTTTTTGTGATCTATAAAGAGAAAGAAGAAAAGATATGGCGTAGCCTGAAAGTATAATTTTTTATCCAGAGGGTTTTGTAATGAGATGCAAACCTGGCATGAGAAAAACATGAGATGTCAAAATGTGGTGATTTTTTATTATTTCAATATTTATCAATAACTTATCGTTATTTCAATATATTTCATTTTTGTTTCTTAACTTCCTTGCGGGTCCGTAGTTTCTGGTATATCTAATAAGATGCATAAGTAAGAATTATCTCAAATCTCTGGCTGCGTCTTCATTCCAAGGGTGTGTCCTGATGAAAAATATAAATATCACAGCAAAAGATACAGGTGTGAAATACACCGTCGATGGCAATCAAGTTAACTTAAACACGCAGTCAGTTGTTGTGTTGCATATTAAGCGAGAGGACATCAGTTCCTTCTCCAGGCAAGGTAATGATCTTGTTTTAAAAATAAACGACGGCAGTACTCTTACGCTGAAAGACTTTTTTGTGAATGATGCCAATGGGCATCATAGCGATTTAGTTTTACAAGATGACGATAGTGGGGCTCTGTGGTGGCTTGAAGGGGCAGGAACCAGCGATGCCCATTATTCTCTCATCAGTGATATCTCAGGATTATTAGCTGCAGGCAGTTCTGGTGGCAGCATTGCTCCATGGGTAATGGCCGGGGCGGCTTTGCTTGGTATAGGGGCGATGATTGCAGGATCTTCCGATAAAGATCATTCGTCGCATTCTCCGAACGATGATACTGATTCTGATGCGGACAGTGATTCGGATTCTGACTCAGACAGCGATACCGACCCTGGCGGCAGCGAAAGTGATGCCGATGCCGATTCTGATACAGACTCGGACAGCGACTCGGATTCTGACAGCGACTCGGACTCCGACAGCGACTCGGACTCCGACAGCGACTCGGACTCCGACAGCGACTCGGACTCCGACAGCGACTCCGACTCTGACAGTGATTCCGACTCTGACAGTGATTCGGACTCTGACAGCGACTCTGACTCGGACAGTGATTCGGATTCTGACAGCGATTCGGATTCTGACAGCGACTCGGATTCGGACAGCGACTCCGACTCTGACTCTGACTCCGATTCGGACAGCGATTCGGATTCCGACAGTGATTCGGACTCTGACAGCGACTCGGATTCCGACAGTGACTCCGATTCGGACAGCGATTCCGACAGTGACTCCGATTCGGACAGCGATTCCGACAGCGATTCCGACAGCGACTCTGACTCTGACAGTGACTCGGATTCGGACAGTGATTCCGACTCCGACAGCGACTCGGATTCTGACAGTGACTCGGATGCTGACAGCGACTCTGACTCCGATTCCGATTCGGATACCGAACCGCAGGCAAATAATGATACCCATACGGCGGCTATCGATACCGTAGACGGCAACCTTAACAACGTGACCGGAACCGCAAGCCAGCTGCTTGGTGTCTCCTTACTCAATACGGTGGATGTCTCCCTGCTGGCGGCGAACTCCACGAAGTTCTCGGTTAGCGAAGGAACAACTGAGGATGTGACGATAGCGGTCACTGGTTCAACGTTGCTGAGTCTGCAGTCAGTACTGGCACTGGTGGGGCAACTGGTGGGCGGCGCTTCATCCATTACTGCCGATCTGTCGATAGTGAATACCGACACCGGTGAGGTGGTGCAGATTATTCCGGATGCCGTGAGCCTGACGCCGTCTCTGGCGCTGCTCAATCTGGTTTACTCCGGCAGCGCGACCTTCAGCGACCTGCCGGCCGGGAACTACGCGGTGGTGGTTTCTTCACCGCAGGCTTCCGGCGGTCTGGCCGCAGTGGTTGATGAACTGGCGTCAGCAAATCTGCTGTCGGTTGCCCAGGCGACAATCACGGATTCTACGCAGTACACCTCGACGGCAATTGCCGGCAATGTGCTGGTTGCGGATGCAGGGGGTGATGTAGCAGACACCGGTGATGGCATTACGGTAAGCAAAATCGCCTCCAGCGTGCAGACCACGCCGCTTGATGTGACGGCTGCAGGTGTTGTGATAAATGGTCTTTACGGTCAGCTGACGATCCATGCGGACGGCAGCTATACCTACAAGGCGACTGGCGATGCGGATGCTGTTGGCCAGGCCGATATCTTTACCTACACGATAGTGGATGCGGATGGTGATACGGCAACGGCTACGCTGACGATTAATATCGTGGCAGGAAGTGATATCGGTGAGTCGGATGCTGATGCAGATTCCGACAGCGACTCGGATTCTGACAGCGATTCTGACTCTGACAGTGACTCCGATTCGGATAGCGACTCGGACAGCGATTCCGATTCGGACAGTGACTCGGACTCTGACAGCGATTCGGACTCTGACAGTGACTCTGATTCGGACAGCGACTCTGACTCCGACAGCGACTCTGACTCGGACAGCGACTCGGATTCGGACAGCGACTCCGATTCCGACAGCGACTCCGATTCCGACAGCGACTCGGATTCTGACAGCGACTCGGATTCGGACAGTGATTCGGATTCCGTTGAGGCAATACCTGATACCAATAGTTCTGAGGTTGTGCAGCAGTACGGCAATCTTAATGGTACTGAAGGCAATCTCTCGCAACTGGTTGGCGTCTCGCTGCTGAGCACGATTAATGTGTCGCTGTTGTCTGGCAGTAGCTTCCGCTTCAACGTGGACAACAACACAACAGAGGATATGACGGTTGATGTCAGCGGCGTGTCTCTGCTTTCAACGGCTGGGCTGTTAACGTCGATAGTCAATCTGCTGGGGGCTGGAAATACGCTGACAGCCGATCTGTCGGTGATTGATATCGCGACTGGACGCGTAGTTGCTATCGACGCGGGAAGCGTGAGTATTAGCGCAACGTTGCTTGGTGGGTTGGTCTATAGCGGAACAGCTTCCTTTGAGAATCTGCCTGCTGGTAGCTATGCGCTGGCGATATCCTCACCAAATTCCGATGGAGTTCTGGTGAGCCTGATCAACACGCTCGCAGGTGCAGGAGTAGCCACCTTTGTAGAAGCAACGGTAACCGATTCGCTCGGTTATAGCGGAAGTACCGTTACAGGCAATGTGCTGGAGGGATCGGATAACGGCGATATGGCCGATAGCGGTACCGACCTTACGGTAACGTCGGTAACGGCCACCACTGCTGCAGGTGAGACTTTCTCAGTGAATGGCGGCACCATATCGGTAACGGGTGCTTACGGCGTACTGACTATTAACGCTGACGGCAGCTATAGCTACCAGGCATCAGGTAAGGCCGGGTCGGCAGGTAATGCGGATGTATTTACCTACACCATTACGGATGGTAATGGGCTGCAATCAACCACCACCCTGACTATCAATATCGGTCAGGAGGTCGAGACCGCCCAGGCTAATCCGGATACGCAGGCTTATTACGTCGGCAACGTCGAAGATAATCTTGATATCCAGGGGGGCAATGTCGTTCAGGTGGCGGGCCTGTCGCTACTGAATACCGTGAATGTCGCGCTTCCGACCAATGGCTTTAAGTTTGTCGTGGCTGAAGGGACTGAACAGGATGTGACGTTAGGCGTTTCGGGGTCCACTGCCCTTAGCATCGCGCTAGGCGCCGTTACCCTGGATCTCATTCTGATCAATACCGACACTAACCAGATAGTCGGCGTTATTAAGGATGGAATTACAGCAACGCCGACAGGTTTCCTTGGATTAAGCCTTGAATACGCGGGAGGAGGGGAATTTGAAAGAATTGGCGCCGGTAACTATATGGTTGTTATTTCGTCGCCGACTACTGAAGGATTGATTGGTTCGATACTGAATCTGAATTTGGGCACCAGCATTAGTATGGAGGTGACAGATTCGACTAAATACGTGACGGGGAATGTTCTGCACACCGATAGCGATGGCGATGTTGGCGATACAGGTAATGAAATTACCGTAAGCAGCATTCAGTTTGGATCGCAGATCGAAACAGTCACTGCCGGCGGCGTCACGATTAACGGTACATACGGTACTCTGATAATCAAGTCTGACGGTAGTTATAGTTACCATGCTAATGGAACAACAGGGGTGGGTCAGAGTGATGTCTTCACCTACACGATAACGGATGGGCTGGGTCATACATCGTCGACTACGCTGACGATGAACATTGAGTCAACGCCACCGGTAGCGGTTGATGATATCGCCTCCCTGTCGGCGGCAACGGCAATGCAGTCGGTAACCTGGACGCAAAGCGTCAGCAATCTTGCAGTGCCAAACACGGCAGTAGCGGCTAATGCGACATCGGCGGCGAAAGTCACCAGTCAGAACTTTACCATCGCTGAAGGCCGGGAGGTGGATGGAGCATCTATCACTCTCAACTTGAGTGGTAACCGAACCAGTGGTCTCTCACTACTGAATGGCGATCTTTCTGGGACGGTCTCTCTTATCCATCATGTCACTGTTGATGGTGTCACAACAGATGTAACGGTGTGGACGAGTTCTCTGACGATGGCTCTGGATGGTTCTCTCCTTAGCCCGTCATCCGATACGGATACTGTGACGCTGAACATGGTTAACGGCGGCATTCCGCTACAACTGGCGGCAGGTGATTATACTCTGAGTATTAGTCATACGATGCATGCTGGCACGGCGTTGTCCTACAACCTGTCAGCGAGCGTAGCAGGAACAGAGATCCTTACCGATGCGCATCTGACGGTCGGGCAATCTGTGGCAGGGAATATTCTCGACGGTTCCGATGCGAATGGAACACCAGACACGCTTGGTTCGCTGCATAGCGGCTTTACGATAAGTGGCGAAAACAATCTGGGTATCGCGACCAACTGGACCTTCCATTCTGATGGCACAGTAACTAACGATACGGGAACCAGCGCATCTAATGGAAATGCGGTGCTGTATGGTGAATACGGGATCCTGACCATTAATGGGCAAGGTGGTTACACCTATCAGTTGAACGGGGGTGTGAATACCGATGCAATAACGTCTAAGGAGACATTTACTTATACCCTTATCAGTAGTGATGGCGGCAGTTCGACGGCGAATCTGACGATCGATCTGCACCCGCAGATCGCCGGCAGCGTCAATGACGATAGCGTTCATAGTACCGCTTACGATGACACCTTCAGCATGGGTGTGGGAGCCGATACGCTGGTTTACAACCTGCTGGCGGATGACAACACCGGAGGCAACGGTAGCGATATCTGGAGCGATTTCTCGGTCGCCCAGGGAGATCATATCGATGTTTCGGCGCTGTTGGTCGGCTGGAATGGTTCCAGCGATACGTTGGGTAACTATATTACTCTGAGTTATGTCGGCGGAAACACCGTGGTGTCTATTGATCGCGATGGAACGGGTGGAAACACCCATCAACCTGCGACGTTGATTACGCTACAGGGGGTCCATATCAATTCGCTCGATGAGCTAATTGATACCAATAACTCGAACTAAATAAGTCGATGAGAATGGCGGCACAGGGAGGTGCTGCCGTTACGATTTTTTGTCGCGAAAGGGGATAAGGAAAAACCAATCGGGGAACGACGGGCTATCGTTAAATAAAAAGAATGATGCGGAAAGAGTATATCCATATTTTCAGTGTGCTTTCTGAAGGGTAATTTTATGCGTCTATTTCAAAAAAAAGGGATGGTCAGCGTTTACAGCTGCAGCACTATTTTCCTGTCAATCTGCGTGGTATTAACGGTTGACGCAGAGGAGCTTTCTTTTCCGCCCACCAGCATCAGCACCCAGAGGTTAAACGATACTCAGCAGGTCGCCGGATATAGCGAAGAGCTTATCAACCCTGAAAGTCATCTTGCCGGTCCACTGGATATTGCTACCGCAGTAAAATCAGCAGTCAATTGGCATCCTGCTATCAATCAACAGGTGAGTAAACTTCAGGAGCAGGTGCAAAAAGTGGATGTAGCGAAAGCCAAATATTATCCGCAGGTTAATGCGGGTATGAATAATGGGTACAGTAACACCTACTCTGATTCTGGATATTCCCCCTCATTAGTTGTCTCTGTTTCGCAAATGCTGTACGACTTTGGCAAAGTCTCCAGTTCGGTGAGAGCGGCGGACGCTGCCGTTGCCCAACAGCAGGCGATGGTCATGCTTAATATCGATCAGGTGGCTCATGATACCGCGGGTGCAGTGGTACAGCTGCAAGGTTATCAAAAGCTCGTGAAAATAGCCCAGGCCCAGGTCGATTCGTTAAAGCATATTGGCGATCTTATTCGCCAGCGCAACGACGCCGGGGCGACATCGCTTTCTGATGTTGTGCAGACGGATACCCGCGTTGAGGGCGCGCAGGCAACGCTTATCCAGTATCAGGCAGCGCTTGAGCGCTGGAAGGCAACGCTGGCGACGTATCTTGGTCTCGGAAGTATTACCTCCGTAACCGAAAGCGTACCGCAGGCTATGGATGCCGCCTGCGCCGTTAGTAAAATTGATTATCGAACCGTACCAGCGGTGCTCGCCGCTTTGGCCCAGGCTACACAGGCACAAGCCCAGGTAGATAATGCCACCGCGCAAATGTTGCCTACAATCTCGCTGGAACCTCAGGTAACGCATTACCTCAATGATAATTACGCCAACAGCGCGGTATTAAATAAAACGCAGTATTCGGCATGGGTCAAAGTAGAAATGCCGATCTACCAGGGCGGCGCGCTAACGGCTTCCCGCGAAGCGGCGCAGCAAACGCTATCTGCGGCGAATGCCGGGATCAGAAACGCGCAACTCGATGCCAGCCAGAAGTTGAGCGCCTCCCGCGACGAGGCGGTAAACCTGAAACAATCTATCGCCATCCAGCGCCGCCAGCAATTGCTTGGCGAACAAACCCGCGCCCTGTATCAGGATCAATATTTACAGCTCGGCACGCGTCCGTTACTCGACCTGCTTAACGTCGATCAGGAAATTTATCAGGCGCAATTTAATCAGGTATTAACTGAAGCGCAACTGCGAAATCTGGAACTGGACTGTCTGTTCAGTACAGGGAAAATGCGCGCCGTTTTTGCTCTGGATAACCAAAGAATTCAGGGCGTGGAGATTCGACCATGAGCGAACAACCCCAGCGCAGCGATATTCCGCATTTACAGGATTGGGCTAACGCTATGGCTTTTGTCGCCAGCCATTATCGGCAAAGTTACTCACCGGGGACGCTTCATGCCGCGGCGGAGTGGGCGACGCAAAAAACGCTGCCTGATGCGCTTAAACATTTATGCCGTCATGCCGGATTGCATTGCCAATTTCTTAATGGCAATGACCGGAAAATGTCGGCCTGGCGACTGCCGCTTGTGGTACAGCTCAAAGATGGCCAGATTGGCATTATTGAAAGCTTCGATCTACATAACTCAGTCGGGATCCGTTTTGTCAAAGAGCTTACATTACTAAGCCACTGTCCGCTTGACTCCTTGTTAGATGAAATTGAATTCACTGTGGCTTTTCGTCCGGCCTCGCCAGAGAAAGATATTAGAACTGAAAGCTACCTCACACGCTTCCAGCCGGACTGGTTACGTAAGATCGTTTTAAAAGATTGGCGTCCCTATACACATGTCATGCTGGCGTCGCTGGCGATCAATATTTTGGCATTAGCCGGTATCCTGTTTTCCATGCAGGTATATGATCGGGTAATTCCGGCCCAATCCTATCCCACGTTATATGTCTTGTTTAGCGGCGTATTAATTGCCGCAGTGTTCAATTTCGTTCTGAAAATTACCCGCGGTCACGTGACCGACCTGCTGGGAAAACGTGGGGATATTCGTATCTCCGATCGCGTATTTGGTCACGCATTACGGCTGAAAAATACCGCGGTGCCGCGCTCGACGGGCAGCTTTATTTCCCAGATTCGCGAGCTAGAGCAGGTACGGGAAATGATGACCTCGACCATGATGACGGTCATTGCCGATTTACCTTTTTTCCTGCTTTTTCAGCTTGTGCTATTTATCGTCTCGCCATGGCTGAGTTGGATCGCGCCTGTTGCGACTATCCTGATGCTGTTACCGGGATTGTTACTGCAGAAAAAACTGGCTGAGCTGGCAAATAAAAATCAGCATGAAAGCACGCTACGCAACGCCATTTTGGTGGAAAGCATTCAGGGCCTGCCGGATATAAAAATGATGCAGGCAGAAAGTCGCTTTCTGCAACAATGGAACAGCTATGTGGCGATTACTGCGGAATCGGGAGTTCAAACCCGAAAAGTCACTCATGGGCTGGTGAGCTGGGGCATGTCGATCCAGAACCTGTTGTATGCCACCGTAGTGGCCGTTGGGGCGCCGCTGGTGATTAATGGCGACATCACGACCGGCGCCATGGTGGCGGCATCGATGCTGTCCAGTCGAATGGTTGCTCCGATGACGGCGCTCTGCGGGGTACTGGCTCGCTGGCAGCAGGTGAAAGTAGCGAAAGCAAGCCTGGATAATTTAATGGCGCTGCCGGTAGAAGGGGGGCTGGATGAGCCGCGGATCCATCGAGCGGTTCTGCACGGTAATTATGAATTTCGCAACGCCGAGTTTCGTTACGGCAAAGACAATGGCCCCGCACCGCTGCGAATTAAACAGCTTTCTATTAAAGCCGGGGAAAAAATAGCTGTTCTGGGGCGCATTGGCGCCGGGAAATCAACGCTTTTGCAGGCAATGATGGGTAATGTTGAGTTGACGTCAGGCGAACTAAGGCTTGACGATCTTTCGCTGCCGCAAATCGATCTGGCGGATATTCGCCGTAATGCCACGCTACTGACGCAGGAGGCTCGGTTATTTCATGGGACATTAAGAGGAAATGTGACCCTGGGACGGCCTATGGCGAGCGATGATGAACTGGTGAAAGTGCTGGAGCTGTGCGGTGCGCTGGAGTTTGTCAACAAACTGCCTATGGGGCTTGAACATCTGGTGATGGAGGGAGGGCTTGGGCTTTCCGGCGGGCAGCGGCAGTCACTGCTGCTGGCTCGAGCGCTCATCCGCGATCCCAATATTATTCTGCTGGATGAACCCACCTCATTCTTTGATGAACGAACAGAAAAAGCGTTTGTCGAGCAGCTGGCCCGTTGGGCAGGAGAGCGTACGTTAATCATCGCCACTCACAAAGCGGCGGTGCTCAACATCGTCGATCGTATACTGGTTATTCAGGACGGGCAGCTGGCGCTGGATAAGCCTAAAGCGACGGTATTTGAGCAAGAAAAAGCGCGTGCTCAGGTGGTGAACATATGAATAAGCCCACTGCTGCGATTTTCCCGTTGGTAAAGGAACTCGATCCGGTTGCTGCGATGGCTGATAACGAGCGTGATGAGGCCGAGCTGGTTAAATCGCGCCGCCTGATCGCTTTACTGGCGCTACTGCTGGTGGTCACAGGCGTTTGGGCGTGGTTTGCCACGCTTGATGAAGTATCCACCGGGACCGGAAAAGTGATCCCCAGCTCGCGCGAACAGGTGTTGCAAACGCTTGATGGCGGGATCTTAACTGAGCTGAACGTTCGCGAAGGCAGCCGTGTCGCCGCGGGCCAGGTGGTCGCACGATTGGATCCGACCCGCAGTGAATCCAATGTTGGCGAAAGTCAGGCAAAATATCGCGCGTCATTAGCCGCAAGCATTCGCCTGACCGCCGAGGTGAACAACCAACCGCTGATTTTTCCACCATCGCTGAAGGCCTGGCCGGGGCTACTGGCGGAAGAAACTCGCCTCTATCACAGTCGCAGGGAGCAGCTAACGAAGTCTATGCGGCAACTGGAGCAGTCGTTATCGCTGGTCAATAGTGAGCTGGCGATAAATGAAAAGCTGGCTAAGACCGGTGCGGCCAGTAATGTTGAAGTGCTTCGTTTACGCCAGCAGGCTGCCGATATTGAGCTAAAGAAAATTGACCTCAACACTCGCTACTATGTTGATGCCCGCGAGCAGTTATCAAAAGCCAATGCGGATGTCGCCAGCCTTGCCGAAGTGATTAAGGGCCGGGCAGATTCAGTGGCTCGATTGACCGTGCGCTCACCGGTGCAGGGGATCGTCAAAAATATCAAAGTGAATACCATCGGCGGGGTTATCGCGCCTAACGGTGAACTGATGGATATCGTCCCCATTGATGGTCGATTGTTGATCGAAGCGCGGATTTCTCCGCGTGATATTGCATTTATTCATCCCGATCAGAAGGCGCTGGTGAAAATTACCGCCTATGATTATGCCATCTATGGCGCCCTCAATGGTGTTGTCGAAACGATATCTCCCGACACGATTCAGGACGAGGCAAAACCTGATGTTTACTATTATCGGGTGTTTATCCGTACCGATCATAACTATCTGGAAAATAAACGCGGTAAGCGTTTTTTAATAGGTCCAGGGATGATCGCTACGGTTGATATTAAAACCGGAGAGAAGACAGTTATGGATTATTTGGTGAAACCATTTAATAGGGCAAAAGAAGCGCTGAGAGAAAGGTAACACCTGCTAGTTGGCTTTATGTTTGGTGAATTTTCAACGAATGGAGATTTGAGATGGCATTGAGCGATTTATTACAACAGGCTTGCTTTCAGTGCAAACCATTAAAAACGACCGCATTGCCTGCTGATTATCCTGGGTGGGTCATCTTTTTTAGCGTCAGTGACGGTAAGCAGCGTGCGCATGTCCATGTTTCGACAGCAGCCAGCTTTGATCAAGCCTGGCTAGCCGGGGCCAGAGCGCTGCAGGAGTGGCGTAAAAAGCAAGATAATGAAACCCAATGGTTACGAATTGATATTGTCGATAGCGTAGAAAAGCTAACGTGGGAAACTCTATTAAAGAAACTCAATATCACCAAACGCAATTATTTTCGCTTCGGTATCTCTTTTGATACACAATTTACGCAAGCGATCCTTGAACAGGAAATTGCGGCGAATGCTTTACTATATGATGGGGACAATGGCGTAGCGGCGCCAAATGACATCAATCTGGAAAATTATGGTCAACGCCGATTTAAGCGCAGTTTGAACTGGCCGAGCGAACCTCAGCAGATACTATGGCGGTTTAAAACGCGTTCAGTATTCTGCGATCGTAACGGCGCTAAACTCATCGAACATACTGGCCGCAGTTCCGGCTACCGCGTTATCGGTGATGAATGGCAAAAAAATTATCTGCCCGAGGTTATTAAAAAGGGGAGCGATTATCTGGCTCGTCAGGTCAAAAAAGACGGACTCTATTATTACGGATGGTTTCCCTGCTTTGACCGTCCTGTGCGATCCTATAATGCTTTACGCCATGCCAGCTCAACCTATTCGCTGATTGAGGGGTGGGAGGCGACTAAGCAGCCGCACCTTCGTCAGGCGATCGATCGGGCGATTGCTTACCTGGTCAATAACCTTATTTCTGTTCGTACGCTTGCTGATGGACGACAGGCCGCGTTTCTTTGTGATGTCGAAAATGAAATTAAACTTGGCGGTAATGCCGTCAGTATTCTGGCGCTGGTGAAATACACCGAAACGACGGGCGATCGACAATATCTGGACTTGTTGTCGCAACTGGCCACCGGAATTGCATTTATGCAGGACGCGCAAAGCGGTGAGTTTGTTCATGTCCTTAACAGCCACGATCTCTCATTAAAAGCCAAGCATCGCATCATCTATTACGACGGTGAGGCGGCTTTTGCCTTAATGCGCTTGTATAGCTTGACGTTGGCGCCGCAGTGGCTGGTTATGGTGGAGAAAGCATTTGAATACTTCATTCGACAAAAACACTGGCAGCATCACGATCACTGGTTGAGCTATTGCGTTAACGAATTAACGCGTTTTCGCCCGGAGGAGCGTTATTTCCGCTTCGGGCTGGACAACGTGCGCGATCATCTGGATTTCGTGCTGCAACGGGTAACAACCTATCCAACGCTACTGGAGTTAATGATGGCGGCGGCGGAAATGATTGCGCGCCTGGAGGCCTCTACCACACAGCGCCATTTGCTCGACGACTTTGATAAAGACAAATTTTACCAGGCCCTGGAGGCGCGGGCGCGTTATTTACTGGATGGTTTCTTCTGGCCAGAGCTGGCGATGTTTTTTAAAAATCCTGCGCGTATCGTTAATAGTTTCTTTATTCGTCACCATAGCTATCGTGTTCGAATTGATGATGTAGAGCACTATCTGTCAGGTTATATCGCTTATCAGAAGTATTTTCAGGCAGCCAGCAAACGTCAGCAATCGCCAATCGCGGCGCCGCCCGCACCTCGGGGAACGACCCTTTTTTTGTTGGAGAATCTGCGCGACGTGGGGAATGGTATTGAGGTTGCGGCTACCCGGCGAGCAAGGCTGTTTGTTGAACATTTACACACCGTCCCGTGGCTTATCACCGCCGTCTGGAACCCAGACCTTAACGATGCGGTAAAAGCGTTGAAGGCACGGGGAGCGTTGCCGGAAGCGGTGCCGGTTTATAACCTCTACAATGCATTAGCGTCGTGCCTGAGTGCGGGGAAGATCGCCCCGCTTCCCGGGCTGAAAGGGGAGGTTGAGCTTCGTCAGACAGTTGTGCCGAAAGCAGAGGCGCCAATCGGTAAAAATAATTATCAATTACGCCCGCAGGGGCAATTGGTGGAAGATTACGTCGATAGCGCAGGAAACGTGTTGCTGCGTAAATATTTTGATATCAAGAAAGCGAATCTGCAGATTATCCGCATGGATGTCGCTTTGCCGGGCGGGGAGGTCAAATCCTTTAACCAACAGGAAGCGTTTTTCTCCTGGATGCTGGAAATGATGCTGCCCGCAGCGGGCAACTGGCATTTTATCGTCGATAAAAACAAAGCGTGGAAAGATTTTGTCTGTTCGCAACCGGCACAGCGGATGAACTGCACGGTTAGCGCGGTCATCCACTCTCATCATCAATTGCTAAACGGCGGGATAAAAGCTTCTTACCGTCATTTACTGGAACAACCGCAACTGGTGGATCGGTTAATCGTACTCACCGACGAACAATGGCAAGATTTACAGCAAGAGGGGATCCCCGGCGCTCGCCTTGTGGTCATTCCCAACCATATGGATGACAGCAAAATTCCGGTTAACCCGCAAAAGGAGCCCTCAGAAACGGTTATTTACCTGGCGCGTTATTCTGAAGAAAAGCAGCATCTGACGCTGTTCAACGCATTCCGTAAAGTGTCCGCGCAACGTCCCGATGCGCGGCTCCATACTTATGGCGTCGGCCCGCTTCGCCGTAAACTTAGCGACCAGGTTAAGGCGTGGGGATTAGAAGACGTGATAAAAATCAACGGATTTACCTCGGATATTGCTGCCGTTCATCGACACGCTTGCTGTACGGTCCTCTGTTCAAATCAGGAGGGGCAATCTCTGTCGGCGGTCGAGGCCATGGTCTACGGCACGCCGTTAATTAGTTTTGCTATTAAATATGGGCCGCGCGATATTCTGCAGGACCGCCAGGCCGGGATTCTGGTGCCTTACGGCGACGAAGAGGCGTTGGCCGCGGCCTTAGTTCGGGTTATTTCCGATAAGGCGCTACAAAAAGAGATGCAGGCCGCCGCTATCCGCAATGCGCGCCGTTATTACGCTACCGCGATAGCCGGACGCTGGGAAAGCTGGTTACAGCACAATGAGCAGCGAATGAAGGAGCAGGAGGAGAAGCCACTCAATGTGGCTTCGCTCAAACAACGTGTCGTGTAAGAACGTTTCTGCCCCGGTAAAACTCTTTTACCGGGGCGGGTTACATCCAAAGAGGCGGTACCTTGCGATATAGCAGAGCAGGAGCGGTATGGTGCGCAATTTATCTGTCAGCGGTGTTTTGTTTGCCGTCCGCGGCGGCCGATGAAATGGTGCAGGAATCCCGCTGCGTCAAAGGTTCTATATTACTTAATCATCGTCTCGAAAAAGAATATGTTGAAGATGATTTCCATATTTTTTATAGCCTGCAAGGGCGAGACGCCCTCAGATATCAGTACGACAGCTCAGGTAGTGGCGTCCCTGACAGTATCAAAGATATTGCCGGGCAACTACAGGCCGCTAAATACCTCTATTCCAGTGTGCTTGGCCTTCGCTTTCCGTTACAGCAAAAGATCTATGCTCAGGCCAGGCAAATCAATGTCTATGTGCTGCAACTGCCGAAAGGAAATGGTTTGGCCTTCGATCGCGTGGCGGCAGAAACGATGAATGACGGCAGGCAGCTGCCTTGCGGTTTAAAGTTTGTATTGAATGCCGCGCTGGAACCGGCGCGTAACATTACGCCAGCTCATGAATTTTTCCATCTTTATCAGTATGGCTATGCCGTTTTTAAACAAAAGTGGTATCTGGAGGGAATGGCGCGATGGATGGAGAACAGCTTTAAAGCGCCTGAGAAAAATACCCGGCGGCTCTCTCCGCTTCCTCATTGCGACAGTAATTTTACCCGGGGTTATAACGCCGCGAATTACTGGGCGAGCTTTGCGCAAGCACATTTTGCTGATGTCGCTATCCCCGCCGCAGCACAGCGTTTTCGTTACAGCGACGGTTCGCCAGTTTTAATAGCGCAGGAAGTAAAGGGGGGAGCAATGCTAGCGCCGTTTTTTAATCAGTTGGCGCAGGGCAGCGCGGCACAGTCGCGGCAGTTAAATCAGGCGAACATCCGCTGGTCTGAAGCTCAGCAGCGCAGTCCGCAATTTAATGAGGCGATCTGTCAGGCGTTGGCCGCCGCGGTGGCAGAGAAAAAATAGAATATAAAACGAAACGCCGCCCATCAGGGCGGCGTGGGTAGGCTAGTTACGCAACCTTGGCGCCTGCAGCTGCTGACGAATCGTTTTGGCCAGTTCGTCAAGGGACGGCTGTTCCGGGTGTTCGTCGCGGGTTTCGCTGCTCAGCTGCGCTTCTGCCAGATAGGTGTGAATCGGCTGGCCATCATCATCTTCCATCACCACATGGTACCAGGGCGCCGCGCGCAATTCGTCATTGGCGGCAATTTCATCCTCTTCCGGCTCCGCGAGCGAATACTCGGGATCGACATCGACGATGACGCCCAGGTAGCCCAAGAGCGTATGGCGGACCTGTTGGCCGATACCGAATTTGCTGGCTATCATAGGCACCTCCTGGGAAACATGAATACTCCCTATATGAGGCTCATGTTTCGTTTTTCAAGTTACATGACGCGACAGGCAAACCCCTTCAGATACAGCCCTTCCGGGTAGGTTGCGATCACCGGGTGGTCGGCAGCCTGACGGAACTGTTCTATAAATTGTACATCACGCCCGGCATCAATTGCGGCATCGGCGATGATTTTCTGAAATAAATCGGTGGTCATCAGCCCGGAGCAGGAGAATGTCAGCAGCACGCCGCCGGGGTTCAGCAGCTGGATCGCCAGCATATTGATATCTTTATAGCCGCGGCAGGCGCCCATCAGCTGGCTTTTATTTTCCACGAACTTCGGCGGATCCATCACGATCACGTCGAATTTCTCTCCCTGATCGCGGTATTTACGCAGCAGTTTGAACACGTCGTCGCGCACAAACTCCGCTTTGGACAGATCCAGTCCGTTGATCTCCACGTTCTGGCGGGCAACGTCGAGCGCCTCCTGCGAGGTATCCACGCTGGTGACCTGGCGGCAGCCGCCCATCAGCGCCGACACCGCAAAGCCGCCGGTGTAGGAGAAGCAGTTCAGCACCCGTTTATCCGCGACATAGCGGCGGGCGGCCAGGCGGCTGTCGCGCTGGTCGAGGTAGTAGCCGGTCTTGTGCCCGCCCTGGATATCGACTAACAGCTTCATGCCGTGCTCGGTGATCGGCAGCAGCGCCGGGGGCAGTTCGCCCACCACCGGCCCCTGGGCCAGCTCCAGTCCCTCTTTTTTACGCACGGCGACATCGCTGCGATCGTAAATGGCGCAGTCCGGGAACAGGTTCTGCAGGGCGCTGATGATGGCGGCGCGCTGGTATTCGGCGCCTGCGCTGAGCAGCTGCAGCACGAAAAAGTTGCCAAAGCGGTCGATAGTGACGCCCGGCAGGCCATCGGACTCGCCGGCGATCAGGCGGTAGCTGTCGAGGCCATCGCGCTCGGCCAGCCAGGCACGCCAGGTTTGCGCCTGCTGCAGACGGCGTTCAAAGAAGGCGCTATCGATGGCTTCATTGCGGTCGAAGGTCCACACGCGGGCGCGGATCTGCGACGACGGCGAGTAAGCGCCGCGGGCCAGCCATTTTCCCTGATGGTCAACGATATCGATGGTTTCACCGCTGCGGGCTTTACCTTCCATGCGGGCGACGCCGCCGGAGAATATCCACGGATGGCGACGCAGCAGGGATTTCTCGCGTCCTTTGGCTAACACTAAGCGGGGGAATAGGGAATCTGTCATGGGGCTACCTTTAAGCAACGGGAATGTCGGCACCGAAAAATGGCGCGTAGATTAGCACACCTGGCGCACGCAAGCATCTTTCGCCCGGCAGGCACAGGTGAGCGTTTCGGCACAAAATGCAGGCGCTTCGGCACATTCAGCTGGTGCGGACTCTCATACCCTGTTTTCTCACCCCAACGAGGAGCAGACGATGAAAACAGGTATCCGCATGGCTGTGGCGATGGTAGCGGCTGTGAGCAGCGGCGCGATGGCCGCGCCGTTTAGCGTAAGCAGCAATGATATGCGTGACGGGCAGCCGCTGGCCCAGCAGCACTGGTTTGCCGGTTTCGGCTGTACCGGAGGCAATGTCTCTCCGCAGCTGGCATGGAAAAACGCCCCGGCGGGCACGCGCAGCTTCGCGGTCACCGTCCGGGATCCCGATGCGCCTACCGGCAGCGGCTGGTGGCACTGGACGGTGGTCAATATCGCCAGCAGCGTCTTTTCGCTGCCCGCTGGCGCGGGAGATAAAAACAGCGCTACACTGCCGGGCGGAGCGGTCCAGGGCCGCAACGATTTTGGCTATGCCGGCTTCGGCGGCGCCTGTCCGCCGGCGGGAGATAAACCGCACCGCTATCGCTTTACGGTATGGGCGCTGGATGTCCCCACGCTGCCGGTGGATGCCGGGGCCAGCGGGGCGCTGGTCGGCTATCTGTTACATAGCCATGCTCTCGCCAGCGCACAGTTGACGGCGATGGCCGGGCGTTAAAATAAAAGGTCGGTCTGATGGAGAGTATCCACTTTCAGCATAACGCCTTAACCGCGGCGGAGATCACCACCCGACGGCTATGCAGACTGCATCGCGTGCGGCTGTTCTCCCCGGCGCTCTGTCGGGTGAAACGCGGCAGCAAAGTGATTGTGCAAGGGGAGAGCCGGGTGCTGGCGACTCCGCAACAGCTGATTGTTTTGCCAGCTGACGTGGAACTGGAGGTGATTAACCAGCCGGAGAATGGCCTCTTTTGCTCCGATCTGCTATCGCTGACGCCCGAGCTGCTGACGAGGTTTAAGACTCGTTATCTCAGCGAACCACCGCCAGGGCGCCTGACCTCGCTCTGCGCACCGGTGACGACAGAGCTGGCGTTTATGTGGCAAAGCGTTCTGCAGGCGGTGCGGGAGGGATTGTCCGTCGCGCTGCAGCAGCACCAGACCATGGGGCTGCTGCTGGCCCTGCATGAGGCTGGCTATGCGGGCCCGCTGCTCGTCGAGCGGCAGCAGGATCTGTCGGCGCAGGTGCGGCAGCTGATTATGCTGTCGCCGGCGCAGGCATGGAGCGTGTCGCGGGTGGCGAAAATGCTCTTTCTCGGCGAGTCCACGCTGCGCCGTCGGCTGCAGCAGGAATCGCAGAGTTTTCGCCAGATCGTCGAGGAGGTGCGGATGGCCCACGCCCTGGGGCAGCTGCAGACCACCTCGCGGCCAATAGGCGAAATTGCGCAGAACAGCGGATATCAGTCGGGATCGCGCTTTACCGCGCGCTTCCGTCAGCATTATGGTTTACTGCCGAAGCATGTACGCTGAGCGAATTTGCTATCCTCAGCGTATAGCGTGAGCGAAAAGGAGATGATTATGGCCAGTATCTGCACAATGGCATGGATTTACGGTTCGGTTCAGGGCGTGGGATTTCGCTATTCCACGCAGCGGGAAGCGCTGCAGCTGGGGGTGACCGGTTATGCCCGTAATCTGGATGACGGCGGGGTGGAAGTGCTTGCCTACGGCGAGGCGGAGCAGGTGGAAAAACTCATCGCCTGGCTTAAAGCCGGGGGGCCGCGCAGCGCGCGGGTTGACCGAGTGTTAACCGAACCCCATCAACCCACCCGCAGCTGGGACAAATTCGCGATCCTCTATTAGATGCACTTCACCGGCTTCGGCAAGCCGGCGATTTTAGTCGCCTGTTTGGCGGGTCCTTTCGGGAACAGGCGATAGAGATAGCGGCTGTTGCCTTTCTCTTCGCCAAACTTGTTGGCCATCGCCTTGACCAGCATACGGATCGCCGGAGAGGTGTTAAATTCAAGGTAAAACTCGCGCACAAAGCGCACTACTTCCCAGTGTTCAACGGCGAGCGTTATCCCTTCCTGCGCGGCAATGACTTCCGCCATCGCCTCGCTCCACTGGGTGGTATCTTTCAGATAGCCTTCGCTATCCGTTTCAATTTCGTTGCCTTCAAAAATAAACATGATTTTTCACATACCGCCTGAAACTGGCCGCAGTGTAGCAAAAAAAAAGGCCCCGCATAAGCGAGGCCTCTGTTAAGCAGGGGAGCGGTTAGTCCCGGCTGGCGAAGCCCAGGATGCTCAGCAGGCTGACAAAGATGTTGTACAGCGAGACATACAGACTGACCGTCGCGCGGATATAGTTGTTTTCACCGCCGCGGATAATGTTGCTGGTCTCGAACAGGATGGCGCCCGAAGAGATCAGGATGAACACCGCGCTAATCGCCAGGTGCAGCGCCGGCAGCTGCAGGAACAGGTTAGCGACCATACCAATCAGGACGACCACCACGCCGGCCATCAGCATCCCGCCAAGGAATGACATGTCTTTACGCGTCGTCAGCACATAGGCCGAGCAGCAGAAGAAGACCAGCGCCGTGCCGCCCAGCGCCAGGCCGATTAAATCGCCCATGCCGGCAGAAAGATACGCGTTCAGCATCGGCCCAAGGATATAGCCGAGGAACCCGGTGAAGGCGAAGGCGGAAATAATCCCGGTGGGTTTATTCGCCGTTTTGTAGGTCAGGAACATCAGACCGTACATCCCCACGAGGGTCAAAATGAGACCCGGCGAAGGGAGCATCAGCACTGTGCTGGCGGTGGCGGTGATAGCGGAAAACGCCAGCGTCAGGCTGAGCAGGAAGTAGGTGTTACGCAGAACCTTGTGCGTGCTGAGCAGCGAGGAACGGTCACGCGATGATGTAATTATGCGATCCATGAGTCACTCTCTTATGACAGATGTAATTAGGGATAAAGAATAAGAAAAACAAGCGTGAAGCCCTAATGCTTTTACCCATCTTTACTTAGTTTTTACCGCTTTTGCCTGGCATAAAATTCTATATAGATAGGGAAAAGCGATATATTTTCGCTTTTCGCGTCGCTGAGCCGATCGAAATCTTATAGGTCACTGAAAAATATTGCCTTATTGCGGTTCTGCGACTAAGTGTGGAAGAGGGGGATTACCCCGTACGTCAAAGGCAAAGGGAAATGACATTACACAAAAAAAATCACATCACCCGAACACTCCTGGCTGTCAGTATGCTGGCTATGAGCGGCGGGGCGCTGGCGGCGCAGGTGCCGCCGGGCACCCAGCTGGCGGAAAAGCAGGAGCTGGTCAGAAATAACGGCAGTGAACCGGCGTCACTCGATCCGCATAAAGTCGAGAGCGATGTTGAATTCAATATCATTAGCGATCTCTTTGAAGGGCTGGTTAACGTGTCGCCAGCGGGGGCGATCCAGCCGCGACTGGCGGAACGCTGGGAAAACAAAGACAACCTGTTATGGACCTTTCATTTACGCCCCGGTCTGACCTGGTCCGACGGCACTGCCATTACAGCGCAGGATATCGTCTGGAGCTGGCAACGGCTGGTCTCGCCGGCAACAGCCTCCCCCTACGCGAGCTACCCTGGCAATATGCATATCGCCAACGCCCGCGAGATTGCCCTCGGGCAAAAGGGACCCGAGACGTTGGGGGTGAAAGCGCTGAACGACACCACGCTGCAGGTCACTCTGACCCAGCCGAATGCCGCCTTCCTGGCGATGCTGGCGCACCCTTCGCTGGTACCGATCGACAAAGTGCTGGTGGAGCGGTATGCCGATAAATGGACCCGACCAGAGCATATCGTCACCAGCGGCCCGTATAAGCTGTCCCAATGGGTGGTGAATGAGCGGCTGGTGGCTGAACGTAATGCAAAGTACTGGGATAATGCGCATACCCTTATTAATAAAGTGACTTACCTGCCAATCTCTTCGGAGGCCGCCGATGTCAACCGCTACAAAGCAGGGGAGATCGATATTGTCTATACGGTGCCGATCAATCAGTTTGCGCAGTTGCAGAAAACCATGGGCGACCAGCTGGACGTTTCGCCGCAGCTGGCGACCTATTACTATGAATTCAATACTACCCGGCCGCCGTTTAACGACGCCCGTGTGCGTCGCGCGCTGAATATGGCGCTTGATAAAGATATCATTGCCGGAAAAGTGCTTGGCCAGGGCCAGCGCCCGGCCTGGCTGATCGGTCAGCCGGATATCGGCGGCGTGACGCTGCATAACCCGGACTACGCCAGCTGGCCGCGTGAGAAACGGATTGCCGAGGCGAAAAAACTGCTGGCGCAGGCGGGGTATGATGAAAGCCATCCGCTGGTCTTTACCCTGCTCTATAACACCTCTGAGTCGCACCAGCGTATCGCCATTGCCGCCAGCTCTATGTGGAAGAAAAACCTCGGCGTCGAGGCGAAGCTACAGAACCAGGAGTGGAAGACGATGCTGGATACCATGCATACGCATAACTTCGACGCCGTCCGCTACGCGTGGATTGCCGACTACGACGATGCCGCCACCTTCCTCAATACTTTCCGTACCGGTGATAGCGAGAACACCAGTCAGTACAGCAACCCTGCTTACGATGAGGCCCTGCGCAATGCGGCGAAAGCCTCCGACGTGGCGACCCGGGGCAAATACTATCAGCAGGCGGAAGATCTGCTGGCGCAGGATGTTCCCGCCATTCCGGTCTATCACTATGTACGTACTCATCTGGTGAAACCTTGGGTAGGGGGCTTCACGCCGGATAAGCTGGGGTATTACTACACCAAAGACATGTACATTAAAAAACACCCATCCGCCAGCGGCGATGGGCGTTGATTTTCTGTGCAAACTGCCTGAAATTCAGACGAATAACACAAAATTGTTTGTTTTTAAGGCAGTTGTTCAAAATGATGCTTTACAGCATCCGCCGAGGTGTTTATAGTGCGCCTCACACCGGAAGTGTGGCCGAGCGGTTGAAGGCACCGGTCTTGAAAACCGGCGACCCGAAAGGGTTCCAGAGTTCGAATCTCTGCGCTTCCGCCATATAAAAGAAGGGGTTACCGAAAGGTAACCCCTTCTTGCTTTGTCCGGTCGGTCGTGCATGACCCGGACAGCGACCGACGACGTTTTCATTCCCACAGCGCTGACGGATACATAGCCCGTCGCATGGCAGGACTTTTCACAACGCCCGCTTATTCTTCGACAATCCGCGCCTTCGGTTTGCTCAGCAGGAGCATGACCAGCGCGACGTAGGGCATCGGCTTTCAGAAATAGTAGCCCTGCAGCAGATGAATATTCTGGCGATTAAGATAATCCCGTTGGGCCTCGGTTTCGACGCCCTCGGCAATGATGCGCAGTGACAGCGTCTGCGCCATCTCTATCACGCAGTCCAGCAGCTTGCTTGCCGGCGCCTCCCCGGTTTTCCCGTTCACCAGCGGCTGATAGTAGGGAACGATATAACCCTGGGTGATGGCGTAGCGCAACTTTTCCTCTTCAGAGGTGTAAACATTAAGATATTTACGCATCAGGAAATAAAACAGCAGCGAAACCGAGAAAATAAAGATCAGCAGGCCGGAGCCATTATTCACCAGGCGGGCGAGACTAAACAAAAGCGACTCGGGATAGGCAATACGAAACGAATAGGCGGGCGAGGTGAATACCTCCTGGTGTGGGTCCGCAGCCAGCGGCTTAACATCGCCATATCTGGCAATCATTTGGTTCTGCACCCAGAGTGCCAGCCCGTTGTCATCGGTATCGCTATATAGCGCATCGCGCAGATGGATGTCGCTGATCGTGACAATCACCCTGATCGGCGCTAAGCGCGTCTGATAGATCAGCACCGGCCGCTTATTGACCATCATTCTGGCCGGGAGCAGTAACAGAAGGTCATCAGGCAAAGACTCAGGGCTAAGTGTCAGGACCCGGTTGCCAGTTAATGACGAACACGCCCGCAAGAAATACCATCAGCGCCAGGGAAAAGGCAATCACTCGCAGCTGGTGGATGAAGAGACGGCGTTGTTTCTTGGCGATCGCACCGTCAGCCAGCCGGCGTGGCAGCCCGGCGCGATGGTGCGACTGACGGTCAGCGGCAAGGCGCGGGTATTTAGCGGCTAATCCCTGAGCAGGCGGCGCCGGCTATCTCCGGTGCCGCACAGAAAGCTAATCAGGCGGAGGATGAAGCCGATAGTATCCGCGCCACTGACCTCGTCGCCATGGAGTGGTAGTACGTTGGAACAATTCCGCGGGGTCAGTCCATCTCACCGCCGTTTTGCCGGTGTGCGCTTTACAAATCCAGCACTAACCGGCCGCCTTTAGCGCGTGAGCAGCAGATCAGCATACTCTGCTGGCTGGCTTTCTCTTCCTCGCTGTAATACTGATCGCGGTGGTCGGCTTCCCCCTCCAGAATCATCGTTTCGCAGGTGCCGCACACCCCTTCTCGGCACAGGCATTCGACCTTTGCCGCTTTGTTATTCTCGATCACCTGCAAAATGGTCATATCCTGCGGCACGGTAAATTCGCGTCCGGAACGCGCCAGCACCAGGGTAAATGCCTCTCCGCTTTTATCCTCAAGGATAAACTGCTCAAAGTGCAACTGTCTGGCGGGCACCTGATGGCGTTCGGCGGCGGCTTTCACCGCCTCGTTAAGCGCCGCTGGGCCGCAGGTATACACGTGGGTTCCTGGCTCGAGGTCGGCGAACAGGCGCGGTAGGTCGAGACGGCTGCCGAGAGCTGATACATGAACATTGACCCGATCGCGCCATGGCGCAGCGCGAAGCGTATCGACGAAAGCATTACTGTCGGCGTCGTGAAAACAGTAATGCAGCTGCCAGTCGGCCTGCCGCTGTTCCAGTTCCGGAATATGCGATAAGAATGGCGTAATGCCGATGCCGCCGGCGATCAGCAGATGTTTTCGCGCCTGTGGTTCGATGGCGAACAGATTGTTGGGCGTGGACACCGTCAGGGTATCGCCCGGGCGCACCCGCTGGTGCATAAAACGCGAGCCGCCTTTGGAAGGCGACTCAAGACGCACCGCAATTTGCCAGCTGGTGGTATCCAGCGGCGAGCTCATTAGCGAATAGGCGTTACTGTAGCGCTGCTCGCCATCCTGCATCTGGACGATAATATGGCTGCCGCCGCTGAATGCCGGCAGCGGGGCGCCGGTCGGCGACACCAGCGTAAAACGCTTCACAAGAGGGGTGATCTGTTCAACATCGCGAACGACCGCCTCAAACATTTGATAATCAGACATCGCTGAACTCCATCAAAAAATCCCGGCGTGGCTAGCGCCATCGCCGGGAGAGCACATTTACAACCCCTGGCAGAGATACTTCATCTCCAGGTAATCTTCGATTCCGTGTTCCGACCCTTCGCGGCCAAGACCGGACTGCTTTACCCCGCCAAATGGCGCGACCTCGTTGGAAATTAGCCCGGTATTGATACCGACCATCCCGTATTCCAGCTGCTCGGAGACGCGCCAGATACGGGCGGCATCGTTGCTGTAAAAATAGGAGGCGAGGCCGTAGATGGTGTTATTCGCCTGCTCGATGACCTGCTGCTCATCGTCAAATTTCACCAAAGCGGCCACCGGGCCGAAGATCTCTTCCTGCAGCAGCAGTGACCCCGGCTGTACGTCGCCGATCACCGTAGGGGTGAAGAAATTACCGCCCAGCGGATGCGCTTTACCGCCAGTTAACAGCGTGGCGCCGCGGCTCAGGGCGTCGTCGAGCAGGGACTGCACTTTGCGCCCGGCGTCGGCGTTGATCAGCGGGCCAATCTGTACATCGGACTCGCTGCCATCGCCCACTTTCAGGGCGGCGACACGGGCGACGAACTTATCGCAGAATTGGTCGTAGACGGCGCGATGAATATAGAAGCGGTTGACACAGACGCAGGTTTGCCCGGCGTTACGGAACTTGGCGATCAGCGCGCCCTCGACCGCTTTATCGATATCGGCGTCGTCAAAGACGATAAACGGCGCGTTACCGCCGAGCTCTAAGGAGAGCTTTTTGATGGATTCCGCGCACTGGCGCATCAGCACGCGGCCAACTTCGGTCGAACCGGTAAAGGAGAGCTTACGCACCCGCTCATCGCCGGTGAACACCGCGCCAATCTCTCGCGACTGGCCGGTAACGACGTTAATGACGCCCTGCGGGATCCCGGCCTGATTCGCCAGCTCCGCCATCGCCAGCGCGGTAAACGGCGTTTCGTTAGCCGGCTTAATCACCATCGTACAACCCGCGGCCAGCGCCGGGCCGGCCTTCCGGGTGATCATCGCCGCCGGGAAGTTCCACGGGGTGATCGCCGCGCAGACGCCTACCCCCTGGCGGATCACCATCAGGCGTTTATCGGCGCCGGGGGAGGGGATTATCTCGCCGTTGGCGCGTTTCCCTTGTTCGGCAAACCACTCGATAAACGAGGCGGCATAGGCGATTTCGCCTTCCGCTTCCGCCAGCGGCTTGCCCTGCTCGGCGGTCATGATCTGCGCCAGCGCGGTCTTGTTTTCGAGGATCAGGCGGTGCCAGTTTTTCAATAGCGCGGCGCGCTGGGCGGCGGTGAACGCGCGCCAGCCCGGCAGCGCGGCCGCGGCGGCATCCACTGCCTGTTGCGCTTCCGCACGCCCCATATTGGGGATCTGGCCGAGCGTCGCGCCGGTGGAAGGATTGCTGACGGCAAGCGTCGTGCCGTCGGCGGCGTCGCGCCAGCTTCCGGCAATCAGCGCCTGCTGGCGAAACAGATCTGAGTGAAACACAGACATAGCAAGCTCCTTCAACGATTACGGCTGGAACACCTGGGCGACCAGATTGTGGAAATGCGCGATCCCGTGCTCGGAGATACCGCTGCCGCTGTTATCCGCCATAATGCGCCCCTGGCCGCGATAGCCGCGGGACTTCAGCCCCTTCTGTACGCTTTCCACCAGGCGTAAATCTTCCGGGCGGAACACGTCGCGATACCACTCAATCAGCGCTTTCTGATCGTCAGTCAGCTCTTCGTTGGTGAAATAGATGTCGTAATTCTGCAGAGTGGTCTCTTCATCCACCGGGAATTCATAGATAACGGTCATCATGCCCTTGATCGGCGTGACGTTGAACATGGTGCACGGCCACAGCCAGAAACCGTGAAACGCGGCGTCGGTACCCTCTTCGAATTTAAACGACTGCTCGGACGGTTTGGCGAAGCCATACTGCAGCGTCCATTTGCCGTGCATGGTGTGCCAGTAGCGGTCAACCTGGACGGAATCCGAGAAGCCCGGGTGCGCCGGACCGCAGTGGTAACATTCCAGATAGTTATCGACGATATTTTTCCAGTTCGCCGGGGTGAGGGTGGTAAAGCGCGCCGCCAGTTTCAGATCATGCACGTCCGGACAGGCTTCCAGCACTTTGTCCTGCAGCCCCGGTAGCTGCGTTTCCACACTCTCCGCTTCCGGATTCATATTGATAAACACAAAGCCGGCATACTCTTCCAGGCGAACCGGCACCAGCGTTGCCTTTTCGCTATCGAAATTCGCCACGTTTTCGCAGTTGCGGGCGTGGGCGAGATTGCCGTCCAGCTTGAAGGCCCAGGCGTGATAGGGGCAGGTAATCACGTTTTTGGCTTTGCCCTCGCCGCTCAGTAGCTGGTGGCCGCGGTGTGGGCAGACGTTATAGAAGGCGCGCAGAATGTTGTCGCGGCCGCGGACTATAACGATATTTTCGCCGATGATCTCCCGGGTAATGTAATCGTTCGGCCGGGCGACCTCGCTGCCGTGGGCGACGCAAATCCAGCTATTGGCGAAGATGCGCTCTTTCTCGTGCTCAAACGCCTGGCTGTCGGTATAAAAACGGGCCGGAATGGTCCAGGCATCCTGCGGATTAGCGCAAAAGTTAATCGGCAGGGTGAAGTCAGGGCTCAAATTGCTCATGTAGGGTCTCCTTGTGATTATTGTCAGTAAGAGGTTTTACAGCGACTGGCCGTCGCCTTTGAGTACCGCGCCAACCGGCAGCGTCTCGGCTTTAATAATGGGCTCGGGGGTATGGGTTTCTATCTGATGGACCGGAACGTGGGCGTAGTCCTGTTTTAACCAGCGCACGAAGCCGCCGGTTTTAATCAGTAAAATGGCCAGGAACGGTAGGGCGGTCAGCACCACGGTAGTTTTCATGGTCTCAAGCGAAGCGCCGGTAAACAGAATCGACAGCGGGATGAGGGTGATCACCACGCACCAGAACAGGCGCATGCCGCGATCCGGATCCTCGCCTTCGCGCAGGTTGCGGGTACTGGTCGCCGCCATGGTGTAGGCCACCGCATCCATGTGCGAGGCGAGGAAAACAATCATCACGAACAGATAGGCGGCGAGGAACAGCTTACCTGCCGGCAGCGACATCAGGACCTGCTGGACGGCGGTTTCGCCGCCGAGAGTCTGCATCACCTGTGGTACGTTAATCACGCCGTTAACGAACTGGTGCATGGCGTAGCTTTCCATCACCCCGAAGAAAAACCAGCAGCCGGCGGTGCTACCGAGGAGCAGTCCCCAGATCACCTCTTTGATTTTGCGCCCGCGGGAGACGCGGGTGACGAACATCGCCACGCCTGGGGTGTAGGAGATCCACCACAGCCAGTAGAAGACGGTCCAGTTGCGGGTAAAGGCGCCGTCGCCGAGCGGGTCGGTAAACAGGCTCATCTGCAGGAAGTTTTGGGTCGTCAGGCCGACGGCGTTAATGATGTTATTGGTGATGAATTCGGTCGGGCCAACCAGTAATACCACCAACGGCAGCAGAAACGCCCCCCAGCCGACCATTTTGCTCAGGCGCTGCAGGCCGTTGTTGATGCCAATCCACGAACTCATGCAGAAAATACCGCCGGAGAGCAGGATCACAAATGCCTGCATGGTGAAGTTATCCGGCAGTCCGGTCAGCGCTGACAGGCCGCGGGTGAAGGTGGCGGCGGTGACTACCAGCGAAATGGTTAACGCGCCGACGGTAGCGATCAGGAACATCAGATCGACCAGACGGCCCCAGAAACCTTGCGGATTAACGCCGGTGATCGCCGAAACGATCCCGGAGAGGCTGAGGCCTTTATTTTTCCGCACGTGGAAGTGATAGGCCATGATCAGCGAGGCGAGGGTATAGGTTGCCCAGGCGCTTACGCCCCAGTGGAAGAAAGAGTAAGGGATGCTGTATTCCAGCGCTTTCGGCGATTGCGGGGCAATGTTAAGGCCCGGGGTCTGGTAGTAATAAGCCCATTCGGCAACGCCCCAGTACAGCGTGGAGGAGCCGAGACCGGCGCAGATAAACATAAACAGCCATGAGAGGGTACTGTATTCGACTTTACCTTCGCCGAGACGGATATTGCCGTATTTGCTGGTGGCCAGATACAACACCAGTCCCAGCGCCAGCAGCACCAGTACCTGTACCGTGGAACCCAGCAGGCGGGTCACGCCGTTAAAAATCGAATCAGCCGCCTGCGCGGTTTGCTGGGGGAAGAGACTTAATGTAGCGGCGATGAAAACAATGGCCGCCAGGCTGATGGCAATCAGCGGCACATCTTTTTTCTTTACGTTGCTCAACATGAGTGATCTCCTGGGCATGATTGCCCGTCGGTGGCTTTAGCCTGTCGTTGTTATCACGCTGTAGGGTCAGGGTTCGTAGCAAGATGCTATTAACAATTGGATTATTTCTTCGTTACATGAATTAAACAATTGGCCGTTTCGTGAAGCAATAAAACACGAAACGGAAATAATAAAAGGTGAATTGGCGCAGGTTCTGTCCTTTCAGGAATTAATAAAGTTCACCGCTGTGATGCGGTTCACTTGTCAATCGTGGGGGATTCTGCATAGCGAAAAGAGAGGGGCGTTGGCGGACCAGGCGCGCGGGTTTTCCCGGGTAGCGGCTGCGCCTTACCCGGGCTACTTGCTGTGCCGTTTTTTGCCGGGTAGCGGCTGCGCCTTACCCGGGCTACTTGCTGTGCCGTTTTTTTTGCCGGGTGGCGGCTGTGCCTTACCCGGCCTACACACTACATTATCGTGCGATTGTAGCCCCGGTAAGCGCAGCGCCACCGGGGAGCGGCGGGGTAATTACGCCAAAATGGCCTTGCAGATAGCCTCGCTAACCTGCTGCGTTGAGGCACTGCCTTTCATGTCCGGAGTTTTCGGTCCGCAGGCGATCGTCTGCTCAATCGCCGCCAGAATGCCATCGTGAGCGGTGTGGTAGCGCTCATCGCCGTTGCCGAGGAAATCGAGCATCATCGCCCCGGCCCAAACGGTGGCGATCGGGTTGGCGATATTTTTACCGTAAATATCCGGCGCCGACCCGTGAACCGGTTCGAACAGCGACGGGAAATTGCGCTCCGGATTGAGATTGGCCGACGGCGCAATGCCGATAGTGCCGGTACAGGCCGGGCCGAGATCGGAGAGAATATCGCCGAACAGGTTGGAGCCGACCACCACGTCAAAACGCTCCGGCTGCAGCACGAAGCGGGCACACAGGATATCGATATGCTGCTTGTCCCAGCGAATTTCGGGATAGTTTTTGGCCATCTCTTCCACCCGCTCATCCCAGTAGGGCATGCTGATCGCCAGACCGTTGGATTTGGTTGCGGAGGTCAGCGTTTTGCGTGGGCGGCTTTTCGCCAGTTCGAAGGCGTAGCGCAGGATCCGGTCCACGCCGCGGCGGGTAAAGACCGACTCCTGAATCACCACTTCATGCTCGGTGCCTTCATTAGCGCGGCCGCCAAGGGCGGAATATTCGCCTTCGGTATTTTCGCGCACCACGTAAAAATCAATATCGCCGGCCTTTTTACCCGCCAGCGGGCAGGGGACGCCGGGGAACAGGCGCACCGGGCGCAGGTTGACGTATTGGTCAAACTCGCGGCGGAACTTCAGCAGCGACCCCCACAGCGAAATGTGGTCGGGAACGGTATCCGGCCAGCCGACGGCGCCGAAGTAGATAGCATCGAAGCCCTGCAGCTGCTCGCGCCAGTCGTCCGGCATCATCTTGCCATGATGGGCGTAATATTCGCAGCTTGCCCACTCCATCTGCTCGAAGCTCAATGACAGATCCCAACGCTGTGCGGCGGCTTGCAGCACGCGAATCCCTTCAGGCAGCACTTCTTTGCCAATTCCGTCACCCGGGATGGCGGCAATACGATAGGTTTTTTTCATTCCGGTTCTCACTTTTTAACGATGATGTTTGACCACCTACCTATCCTATAATTGACTGGTTCATAATTAATCACGCTAACTGGTGAAACATAAAACACAGATCATGAATAATCTGCCGCTGCTAAATGATTTACGCGTCTTTATGCTGGTCGCTCGCCGGGCCGGGTTCGCCGCCGCCGCCGAGGAGCTTGGCGTATCGCCGGCGTTCGTCAGCAAGCGGGTTTCGCTGCTGGAGCAAACCCTGAATGTGATGTTGCTGCACCGGACCACCCGCCGGGTCACCATTACCGAAGAGGGGGAGCGGATCTATGAATGGGCGCAGCGCATTTTGCAGGATGTCGATGAGATGATGGATGAGCTTTCCGACGTGCGCCAGGTGCCGCAGGGAACGCTGCGTATTATCAGTAGCTTCGGCTTTGGCCGTCGGGTTGTCGCCCCGGCGCTGTCGGCGCTGGCTCTCCAGTACCCGCAGCTGGAGCTGCGTTTCGATGTCCAGGACCGGCTGGTGGATTTAGTCAATGAAGGGGTGGATCTCGATATTCGCGTCGGCGACGATATCGCACCGAATCTGATTGCCCGCCAGCTGGCGGCCAATCACCGCGTACTCTGCGCCTCGCCGCAGTTCCTTGCCCGCCATGCGCCGCCGAAACAGCTGAGCGATCTGGCCGCGTTACCCTGCCTGGTGATTAAAGAGCGCGATCACCCGTTCGGCGTCTGGCAATTGCATAGTAAAGAGGGCCAGCACGCCATCAAGGTAACCGGGCCGCTCTCCTCCAACCATGGTGAAATTGTGCATCAGTGGTGTCTGGACGGGCAGGGGATTGCGCTCCGTTCGTGGTGGGACGTCCGGGAGAATATCGCCAGCGGACATCTGGTGCAGGTGCTGCCGGACTACTGGCAGCCGGCCAACGTCTGGGCGGTTTACGTCTCCCGGCTGGCGACGTCGGCCAAAATCCGCACCACCGTGGAGTTTCTGCGCCACTACTTTCAGTTGCACTATCCGCAGCATGAGCCGACGGCCAGCGCCGTCGGCAGAGGCGATTAAACCCCAAGGCGGTCGCGCAGGCTGTAGTAGGCGGCGCCCATGGCGGTAAAAGGAATGCGCAGGCTGCGGCCGCCCGGGAACGGGTAGTGCGGCAGTTTGGCGAAGGCGTCGAAACGCTCGGCGTCGCCGCGCAGCAGCTCTGAAATCAAGCGTCCGGCAAGGTGGGTACAGGTCACGCCGTGGCCGCTGTAGCCCTGCATGTAGTAAATATTGTTATCGAGACGCCCGAACTGCGGCATCCGCGACAGGGTTAGCAGGAAGTTGCCCGTCCAGCGGTAGTCAATCTTCACCCCCTGCAGCTGCGGGAAGGTTTTCAGCAGTTTCGGCATAATCAGCCGCTCCACGTCGTCCGGATCGCGCGCGCCGTAGACCACGCCGCCGCCGTACAGCAGACGGTTGTCGCCGGTCAGACGGTAGTAGTCCAGCAGGTAGTTACAGTCTTCCACACAGTAGTTTTTCGGGATCAGCGAGCGGGCGACCTCTTCCGACAGCGGAGCGGTAGTGACCACCTGGGTGCCGCACGGCATGCTGCGTTTCGCCAGCTCCGGCTCCAGTTTATCGCCGAGATAGGCGTTGCCGGCGACGATCACGTAGCGCGCGGTGACCTGGCCGCGCGCGGTGCTGACCACCGCCGGGCTGGTGTGCTGGATGCGGGTGACCGGCGACTGCTCATACACCCGGCCGCCGTTCAGGCGAATGGCATCCGCTTCGCCGATGGCAAGGTTCAGCGGGTGAATATGGCCGCCGCTGTGGTCGAGCAGGGCGCCGACGTAGCGGTCGCTGTCCACTTCGCGACGAATGGCCTCTCTGTCCAGCAGCTCCAGCTGGGTGTTGCCGTAGCGCTCCCAGTTGGCTTTCTGCTCTTCCAGGGTTTCCAGCTGTTTATGGTTCATCGCCACGAACAGGCCGCCCGGGCGGTAATCGCACTGGATCTGATACCGCTGGATGCGTTCGCGGATGATATCGCCGCCTTCGAACATCATGCTGCCGAGCATTTTTGCCGCATCCGGGCCGTAGTTCTTTTCAATGACGTCGATATCGCGGCTATAGGAGTTGACCAGCTGACCGCCGTTGCGGCCGCTGGCGCCGAAGCCGATGCGCGCCCCTTCCAGCACCACCACGTCGTAGCCCATTTCGGCCAGATGCAGGGCAGACGAGAGGCCGGTGTAGCCGCCGCCGACGACGCAGACGTCACAGTTGATGGATCCCTCCAGCGTCGGGAATGGTTCATACTTGTTGGCGCTGGCGGCATAGTAGCTAGTGGTATGTTCAGTCATGATCAAGACTCCAGGGCAATCCAGATGGTTTTCAGTTCGGTGAATTTTTCCAGCGCGTGCAGCGATTTATCGCGCCCGTTGCCGCTCTGCTTGTAGCCGCCGAACGGAACGGTCATATCACCATCGTTATAGTTGTTGACGAAGACCGAGCCGGCCTTCAGGCGGCGGCTCATGCGGTGGGCGCGGGAGAGATCGCGGGTCCACACCGCGGCGCCCAAGCCGTAGTCGCTGTCATTGGCGAGCTTTAGCGCCTCTTCTTCGCTTTTGAAGCGGGTCACCACCAGCACCGGGCCGAAGATCTCTTCCCGGCTGAGGGTTGATGCCGGGTCGACGTCAACGAAAATGGTCGGGCCAACGGCGGCAGGCCACGGGTTTTTCCGTCCGTCGAGGAACAGCGTGTTTTTACTTTCGCCGCCGCGAATAAAGCTATGCACGTTGTCGGCATGGGTATTGTCAATCAGCATGCCCATGGTGGTGTCCGGATCGAGCGGGTTGCCCGGCTGCCAGTGTTGCGCCTCAGCTTTCAGCCGTGCCAGGAACTCGTCAGCGATGCTCTCCTCGAGCAGCAGACGGGTCCCGGCGATGCACACCTGTCCCTGGTTGTAGAAGATGCCGCCGGCGGTGGCGCGAACCGCTTGTTGCAGATCCGGGCAATCGGCGAAGACAATGTTGGCGCTCTTGCCGCCCGCTTCCAGCCACACGCGCTTCATATTGCTGTCGCCGGCGTCTTTCAGCAGCTGCTTGCCGGTGCGGGTGGAGCCGGTGAAGGTGATGACTTCAACATCAGGATGCAGGGCCAGCGCCTGCCCGGCCTCGTGGCCAAAGCCGCTGACCACGTTCAACACGCCGTCCGGCAGGCCGGCCTCTTTCGCCAGCCCGGCCAGACGCAGGGCGGTGAGCGGCGATTTTTCCGAGGGTTTGAGGATTACGCTATTGCCCGCCGCCAGCGCCGGGCCGAGTTTCCAGCAGGCCAGCAGCAGCGGGAAGTTCCACGGCACCACCGCGGCGATCACGCCAATTGGTTCGCGAACGATCATCGCCAGCTCGTTGCTGCCGGTGGGGGCCACTTCGCCATAGACTTTATCCAGCGCTTCGGCATACCAGCGAATGGCGCGGGCGGCGCCAGGAATATCGTCGCGCAGGCTGTGGCGAATCGGTTTGCCGGTATCCAGCGTTTCCAGCAGCGCCAGCTCTTCACGATGGGCCTCCATCAGATCAGCAAAGCGAGTGAGGATCGCTTTACGCTGTGCGGGGGAGGCCTGCGACCAGTCGCCGTTATCAAAAGCCTGGCGCGCGGCTTTCACCGCCCGTTCGACGTCGGCTTTTTTACCGCGGGCGACCTGGGCTAATGTCTGCTGCGCGGCAGGGTCGATAGTCTCAAAGGTGGTATTATCGGCCGCGGCGCAATATTCGCCGTTAATAAATAAGCGTGTTTCAATGGCCAGGTTTTTCGCTTTTTCCTGCCAGTAAGCCAGGTGCTGAAAATTCATCATGACTCCTTAAAAACATTATCGGCAAAATAATCAGTGCGGCGTTTTCAGGCTGCACGGGGGCACTGCGCCGGGCGCAGGGCATAGCGTATCCCCGGAGTTGAATACCGTTTTATTCTCCTGAGTTTTGACGGGTTGTTTGCAACCCGAATTATTCAGGAGCGAGTCGCCATTCACTGGCGTTAATTATTTCAGGGCCAACAGGAAATAATATTCCGTACGGCGCAGACGTTATTACTACGAGTTCTTCGCCGCGACGAAAATAGATTTTCCGTCGCGACAGGCCTGAAGTAAGCCTGAACCTCGTTCAGGCGAAATAATCAGAATGTGGTGGGGGTGTGGGCACTGATGATGCGGCAGATGCCTGCCGAGGTGTTGCTGAAGCTGTGCGGAATGCCGGTATTAATGGCATAGCTCTGTCCAGCCACCAGGTGGTACGACTGACCGTTAATGGTCAGCACGATCTCACCTTCCAGTATGGTGCCTATCTCCTCACCCTGATGCTTAATCCTCTCCCCGGTCGTGGTTCCAGGCTGGTAAGTTTCAAAAATCATCGCCAGCGTACGGTTCGGATTTCCGTTATGAACCAGCTTCATGGAAACGCCCTGACTTCCCATCTCAATCAGGTCATCCTGATTAATGACCACCTGGGGTTCGTCCGGCTTTTCGGGTTCAGAAAAGAATTCCGAGAGCGACAGCCCATAGACTTTCAGCAGCTTTTGCAGCGTACTGATGGCAGGACTGACTTTATCCTGCTCTATGGTGCTGATGGCACTATGTGTTAACCCAGACAGTTCGGCGGCACGACGCTGTGAGAGACCCAGCTGTTGGCGGATCTCTGACAGACGTTTCCCTGGCGCCAGTCCGTCATCGCTCATATTTGCATTTCCTTAACGGTAGTGGTCAGCGCCGCCGCTTTTCAGCATGATGGCCCTGACAGGCGGTGATAAAACCATCAAACAACATACGCGACAGGGCGTATTCGCTACTGTTCCATTCTGGATGCCACTGTACGCCCAGCGCGAAAGGATGATCGTTCACGCTGACCGCTTCCACCAGTCCATCCGGCGCTCGCGCCTCCACGCGCAGCTGCGGACTGAGGGTTTTTGCCCCTTGCCCATGTAGCGAGTTTACCCAAAACGTGTTGCAGCCCGGTATCAATTGCGACAGCAATCCTCCTTCCTGAACCTCAACCTGATGGGACGGCGCATACTGCTGCTCGACGGGCAGTTCAGGATCTTCGCGATGTTCAAGGAGCTCAGGCTGCTCGAACAGACGACGATACAGAGTCCCGCCGGTGGCGACAACCAGTTCCTGCAGTCCACGACAGATGGCGAAAATGGGGATGCGCCTTTCGAGCGCGGCGTTAATCAGCGCCATGCTCAGAAGATCACGCCCGGGGTCGGCGTCAGGCTCATCGCCGTTTTCACCATAAAGGTGCGGCTGCACATTGCTGGGGCTGCCTGGCAGGTAGATCCCGTCCAGTTTATCAACGACCGCGTTCAGTAGCTCCGGCTCCGCCAGCGCATGCGGCAGGGCAATCGGCAGTCCGCCGGCGTTCACAATTGCATTCAGGTACTTTTCTTGCAAGGTCTGGGTCTGGTGACCCTTAAGCCTGTTTCTACACATCACGACGCCAATAACTGGCTTGTACATTATATTTTCCATGATCGCCCTCACAAAGTGGACTAAATTATGACCGCTATAGCGGGTTTAACGGCCATATCGTTCAATATTTTCTCAATCTAGCAGTGGAAATAGCCCTTTGCAAACTTAATTTAACATTTGACAAACAATTTATTTGCATACACAGTCGATGGGGTGGACATTATATTTAACGGTCTGAGTGCAGGACCGAAACCCAACCAACGGCGGTGAATCATGGAAACCAATATCGTAGAAGTTGAGAATTTTGTTCAGCAAACGGAAGAGAGACGGGTTAGCGCGTTCGCGAAAGAAGTGAAGCGCTACCTCGAAACCTACCCTGATACCCAGTATGTCGATGTCCTCCTCACTGACCTGAACGGCTGCTTCCGCGGCAAGCGCATCCCGGTTGCCGGCCTGAGCAAACTGGAGAAAGGCTGTTATTTCCCGGCCTCGGTGTTTGCGATGGATATTCTCGGCAATGTGGTGGAAGAGGCCGGTCTGGGCCAGGAGATGGGCGAGCCGGATCGCAGCTGCATCCCGGTACCCGGCACCTTAACCCCTTCGGCGGCTGACCCACAATCGATAGCCCAGGTACAGCTAACCATGGTTGATGAAGATGGCGCTCCCTTTGACGTTGAGCCGCGGAACGTACTCAACCGCCTCTGGCAGCAGTTGCGCCAGCGCGGGCTGTTCCCCGTGGTAGCGGTAGAGCTGGAGTTCTATTTACTGGACCGCAAACGCGATGCCGAAGGCTACCTGCAGCCGCCGTGTGCGCCGGGCACCGACGATCGCAACACCCAAAGCCAGGTCTATTCGGTCGATAACCTTAACCACTTCGCTGACGTGCTCAACGACATCGACGAACTGGCCAAACTGCAGCTGATCCCCGCCGATGGCGCGGTGGCGGAAGCCTCGCCGGGCCAGTTTGAAATCAACCTTCACCATACCGATAACGTGCTGGACGCCTGCGATGATGCGCTGGCGTTAAAACGTCTCGTGCGTTTGATGGCGGAGAAGCATAAGATGCACGCCACTTTTATGGCGAAGCCTTATGAAGAGCATGCCGGCAGTGGGATGCATATCCACATCAGCATGCTGAACAATAAAGGGGAAAACGTGCTGGTGGACGGCGATGGGGAAGACTCTGCGCTGCTCAAACGCGCGCTGGCCGGGATGATCGATCTGATGCCGGCCTCGATGGCGCTGCTGGCGCCGAACGTGAACTCGTATCGCCGCTTCCAGCCGGGGATGTACGTCCCGACGCAGGCTTCGTGGGGGCATAACAACCGCACCGTCGCGCTGCGTATTCCGTGCGGCGAGCGGCAGAACCACCGCGTGGAGTATCGCGTCGCGGGGGCGGACGCCAACCCGTATCTGGTGATGGCGGCGATTTTTGCCGGCATTCTGCACGGGCTGGATAACCCCCAGCTGCCTTTACAGGAAGAGGTGGAAGGTAACGGTCTGGAACAAGAGGGCCTGCCGTTCCCGATCCGCCAGAGCGATGCGCTGTGGGAGTTTATGCAGAACGATCACTTGCGTGAGCGCCTCGGCGAGCGTTTCTGCCATGTTTTCCATGCCTGTAAGCATGATGAATTACTGCAGTTTGAGCGTCTTATCACAGAAACCGAAATTGAGTGGATGTTGAAAAACGCCTGATGGTCGCCCCGCGAGGGGCCCATAAGTTTGGTAATCAGTAGCATCATACGGCCTGAGCGGAGCCTGGCCGACGTTTTTGCTGGGAGCCCAGCCATTTCCCGGATGTCGCGTTAAGGAGCGCAGGCGGCAACGGGGCTTCAGTTAACGACACAGTGTGTGACGAGGAAATGAGATGATGCAGATGTTCAAATATCCGCAGGGAGAGGGAGGCCGCTCAGGCCGCATTGGATGCCAGCCAGCTACCGCTTACCGGTCCGTCTTACCCTTTTATCTATGCCTTACCCCTTTGCTAAGCAGGTTTGTCACGCGGACGTTGGGCCCGCAAACTGTTAACAGCAAGGGGGGTATGGGCGATGGCTATTAATCCTCCGGCGCATAACGCCGCTCAGGCGGGCAGACCGCGTCTGCGTAAATCCCTCAAACTCTGGCAAGTGGTGATGATGGGGCTGGCCTATCTGACGCCAATGACGGTGTTTGATACCTTCGGCATCGTCTCCGGCATCAGCAATGGCCACGTTCCGGCGTCTTATCTGCTGGCGCTGGCTGGCGTGCTGTTCACCGCCATCAGCTACGGCAAACTGGTGCGTCAGTTTCCGGAAGCCGGTTCCGCCTATACCTACGCGCAAAAATCCATCAGTCCGCACGTCGGCTTTATGGTTGGCTGGTCGTCGCTGCTGGATTATCTGTTTCTGCCGATGATCAACGTCCTGTTGGCGAAGATCTATCTCTCGGCCTTGTTCCCCGAAGTGCCGCCGTGGGTGTGGGTAGTGACCTTTGTCGCTATTCTGACCGCCGCGAACCTGAAAAGCGTTAACCTGGTGGCCAACTTCAATACCCTGTTCGTGCTGGTGCAGATTTCGATCATGGTGGTGTTTGTCATTCTGGTGGTGCAGGGGCTGCATAAAGGCGAGGGGGTGGGTACCGTCTGGTCGCTGCAGCCGTTTATCAGCCAGAATGCGCATTTGATCCCGATTATTACCGGCGCGACCATTGTCTGCTTCTCGTTTCTCGGTTTCGACGCGGTGACCACCCTGTCGGAAGAGACTCCTGACGCCGCGCGGGTGATCCCGAAGGCAATTTTTCTCACCGCGATGTACGGCGGCATTATCTTTATCGTCGCGTCGTTCTTTATGCAGCTGTTCTTCCCGGATATTCATCGCTTTAAAGACCCCGATGCCGCGCTGCCGGAGATTGCGCTGTACGTGGGCGGCAAGCTGTTCCAGTCGATTTTCCTGTGCACCACCTTTGTTAACACCCTGGCGTCCGGCCTGGCCTCCCATGCCAGCGTCTCCCGTCTGCTGTACGTGATGGGCCGCGACAACGTCTTCCCGGAGCGCATTTTTGGCTATGTGCATCCGAAATGGCGTACCCCGGCGCTGAACGTGATTATGGTGGGCATCGTTGCGCTGTCGGCGCTGTTCTTCGACCTGGTGACCGCCACCGCGTTGATTAATTTCGGCGCGCTGGTGGCCTTCACCTTCGTTAACCTGTCGGTGTTCAACCACTTCTGGCGGCGCAAGGGGTACAACAAAACCTGGAAGGATCGACTGCATTATCTGCTGCTGCCGATGGTCGGGGCGTTGACGGTCGGGGTATTGTGGATCAATCTCGAGGCCACCTCCCTGACGCTCGGCCTGGTGTGGGCGGCGCTTGGTCTGCTGTACCTGACTTATCTGACCCGACGCTTCCGCAAACCGCCGCCGCAGTTTGATGCCGCTAAAGCGGAGCAGGCCTGGGAGTCATAGGTTCTGAGGCATAAACTGAACGAAGGCAGGCCCGCAGGCCTGCCTTCGTGTTGGCTTCGGTAAGGGACAGTACAGGACGGTAAAGAAATCAGCAGAAAACGGTGGGGCACGGAAGGTATTATTTCTTCTTTTTATGGACAGGTAACTGACTGGCGCGCCGCTCTTTGAGGTACGACACCAGGCTGTAGATGGCGACGCCCAGCAGCGCCACCGCGACGATAAAGAGAATAAGACCCGACATAGACCAACCTAATATTCTGTTTGGAAAGGGAAAAAGATACAGGGCTCTGTGTGAAGATAACATCGGGATATGTCTGAAAGATGACGCCTCATCGCGAGAATATCCGGCAGCGGGGTTGTGATAAAATATTTCCCGCAGGGATGTGACCGCCTGGGTTTCACCTGAAATGGCGTAACACTCCGTTAAGTGATTTTACAGAAGTGCGGCCTACAGCGAGTTACGCTGACCGCGAATAAGAACGATCTGAGAGTCAGTCATGTATAAGAAAACCCTCAGCCTGCTGGGCGTAGCGTTGGCGCTGTCTGCCTTCGCCAGTCAGGCTGAAAGTGAACGTCAGGCGAGCCGCGAGCAGATCGTGGAGCAGGTCCTCAAGCCGTGTGAAGGCAAAAAGGCGGGCGATAAGGTGGTGATTACCGATCGCCGCGGCGGCGAGCACGAGGCGATCTGTACCCTGACGGCGGTTCCGCTACCGGAGTAGCGCCTGCCGCACGGTGCCGCTTATCGATACCGCGGCGCAGGCTGTCCGGTTCGCGCGCTGGTAAACAGCGCCAGTCTGGACTGCTCAAAAGTCTCCCACAGTCCCAGGTCATGAACCGGTGGTAAGGTGACCTGTTCCCCCATCTCCAGCCCCCTGAGAGCGGCGTCAACCAGATCTTCGGTGGTCATTACCGTGCCGCTGGGCAGAGCGTCCAGCGCCACGCCGGAGGTCGGCCACAGATCGGTAGCGGTCGCCGCCGGCAATACCGCCTGAATACGCACGCCGCTGTCGGCAAACTCCTCCTGCAGGCCGCGGGTGAAGCTCAACACCCAGGCTTTGCTGGCGCTGTAGACTGCGCTGCCCGGCAGCGTATGCAGCGCGAGGATAGAGGCAATATTGATCAGCGTCCCCCGGCGTCGTGGGGTGAAAGCGGCCAGCGCGGCATAGCTCAGACGCAGCAGCGCGGTGGTGTTGAGCGTATGAATCGCCTGGTGCTCGCGTGGCGTACTGGCGAGAAAACCCGCCAATTTCGCGGTGCCGGCGTTGTTAATGAACAGGTCGATGGCGGGATCCTGCTGCAGACGTTGCTCTACGGCGGCAATCCCGTGCTCTTCGCTAAGATCGGCTTTGAGGATGCTTGCCTGGATGGCGTAGCGCGCCTGCAGCTGGTCGGCGAGCGCCTGCAGACGGTCTTCACGACGGGCGGCGAGGATCAGGTTGTAGCCGCGGGCGGCGAGTCGTTCGGCATAGATCGCGCCGATACCTGAGGACGCGCCGGTGATAAAAGCTGTGTGCGATGGTTGGGTCATGATAAATGCCTCGTAAATGGTTGCATTATTAAACCAAATTCAGCATGAGATATTAGGTTTAATAATGCAACCATTTTGCCAGGACTTTTTCATTTTTGCCTGTCGCGGGCAGCGTTCAGTCGTTCAGCGGGATAGCGATGGTGATGTCCGCCGGGGCCAGCTCACGGCCATCTGCCGCCTGCAGGACCAGCTTACGCAGGGGCTGGCGCTGCTGGCGGTCAATGAGCCGGGTCGCCGGTTCGTCAGGATCGAACAGATAGTCGTCTGCCCACTGGGAGAGGGCGACCAGCACCGTCTGCAGGGCACGGCCCTTATCGGTCAGGACATACTCCTGCCAGGCGCTGCCGTCGGAGGCCGGCTGCAGGCGCAGGATGCCTTCATCCACCAGCATTTTCAGCCGCCCGGCGAGCATGTTTTTGGCGATACCGAGGTTTTTCTGGAATTCGCTAAAACGGCGCACCCCGCGCAGAGCATCGCGGACGATCAGCAGCGACCACCAGTCGCCGATAACGTCGAGGGAGCGGGCGATAGGGCAACAGCTGTTTTCCAGACGGGTACGTTTCACGAAAGCCTCCAGGTTAATTGTTTCATTATAAAACTCTTTGCCCGGCAGGGGAAATTTTCGGCTACGGTCTAAGTTTGCGAGCGATTACCAGGAAAAATGTCATAAATCCGGCACAATTAACGCGATGATAATAAATGACTAAGGATGAAGGGATGAAAAAACGTCTACTTGCCGCCGCCGTTGCCGGCGCGGTGATGTTATCCGCTGGCGCTCAGGCGCAGGACACGGCCGCCCCGGAGGGGTATCAGCTGCAGCAGGTGCTGATCATGAGTCGTCACAACCTGCGTGCGCCGTTGGCCAATAACGGCAGCGTGCTGGAGCAGTCCACCGCCAAGGCCTGGCCGCAGTGGGATGTGCCGGGCGGCCAGCTGACCACCAAAGGCGGTGTGCTGGAGGTGTATATGGGCCACTATATGCGCGAATGGCTGGCGCAGCAGAAGCTGGTGACCAGCGGCGAGTGCCCGCCGGAAAACGCGGTTTATGCCTACGCTAACAGCCTGCAGCGCACCGTCGCCACCGCGCAGTTCTTTATCACCGGCGCGTTCCCGGGCTGCGGCATCCCGGTGCATCACCAGCCGCAGATGGGCACCATGGACCCGACCTTCAACCCGGTTATTACCGACGACTCCCCGGCGTTTCGCGAGAAAGCGCTGCAGGCGATGGAAAAAGAGCGCCAGGGAATGCAGTTGACCGAGAGCTACAAGCTGCTGGAGACGATGATCGATTACCGCAACTCGCCCTCCTGCAAAGAGAAGAAGGTCTGTTCCCTGAGCGAGGGTAAAGATACCTTTAGCGCCGGTTATCAGCAGGAGCCGGGAGTGTCCGGACCGTTGAAGGTGGGCAACTCGCTGGTAGACGCCTTCACCCTGCAATATTATGAAGGCTTCCCGAAAGATCAGGTGGCGTGGGGGGAGATCGCCAGCGATAAGCAGTGGCAAGTGCTGTCGAAGCTGAAAAATGGCTATCAGGATAGTCTGTTTACCTCGGTGGCGGTGGCGCAAAACGTCGCCAAACCGCTGGTTAAATATATCGATAACGCGCTGGTGGGCGAGGGAGCCAGCAAGGCGAAAGTCACGCTGCTGGTGGGACACGACTCGAATATCGCTTCGCTGCTCACCGCCCTGGACTTTAAGCCCTATCAACTGCCCGGCCAGTATGAGCGCACTCCTATCGGCGGCAAACTGCTGTTTCAGCGCTGGCATGACAGCGCCGGCAATCGCGATCTGATGAAGATTGAGTATGTCTATCAAAGTACCGAGCAACTGCGTAACGCCGACGCGTTAACCCTGCAGGCCCCGCCGCAGCGGGTCACTCTGGCGCTTAACGGCTGTCCGGTTGATGACCAGGGATTCTGCCCGCTGGAGACCTTTAAAAAGGTGATCAACGAGGCGGCGAAATAACGAAAAAAACCCGGAGCACTCCGGGTTTTTTTAGCAGGTTAGGGTGAGCCCAGGTGGGGATAAACCTCCTAGACGTTTTTACGCTCAATCGTCTGTTCGCCCCAGAACAGGCTGTCTTTATCGGTTTTGGCAAAGGCCAGCGCCAGCACTTCGTCGCTGCCTTCCTCCCAGATTTGCTCCGCCAGTTTCTCATCGTAGTGGGCGACTTCGAAAATCGCCTCGGCAATTTCCGGTGAGGTGTTACGTAAACTTGCCCATTCGCCGACGCGATGTGCTTTTGCTTCTTGAGTTGGCATAGTGCTCCTCCTGCAGAAGATTAGCCGTGCAGTTTAACGGCCAGTTTGGCGACATGTTCACCCTGATAGCGGGCGATGGCTAACTCTTCCTCGCTCGGCTGCCGCGAGCCGTCGCCGCCGGCGATGGTGGTTGCGCCATAAGGGGTACCGCCGCGTACCTGGGAGATATCGAATAGCTCCTGGGCGCCATAGCCGATCGGGACGATGATCATGCCGTGGTGGGCCAGCGTCGTCCAGGTCGAGGTAATGGTTTGTTCCTGGCCGCCGCCGGTACCGGTTGAGCTAAATACGCTGGCGATTTTGCCATACAGAGCGCCGGACGCCCACAGACCGCCGGTTTGATCGAGGAAAGTACGCATCTGACCGGACATGTTGCCGAAGCGCGTCGGGGTACCAAAGATGATGGCGTCATACTCTGCCAGCTCCTGCGGCGTGGCGACGGGCGCGTTTTGCGTTTTCCCGCCTGCTTTGGCGAATGCTTCAGCCTGCATGGTTTCCGGCACGCGCTTCACAACCACCTCAACGCCGTCCACCCGGTTCGCCCCATCGGCGACGGCGTGAGCCATGGTTTCAATGTGTCCATACATGGAATAATAAAGCACCAGAATTTTAGCCATTTCCATCACTCCTCGGTTGCATTATAAGCCAGCAAAATAGCTGGTACCTTTAAAGATAAAGCCTCCGCCGGAGAGTGCAAATCCAACGGGCATTTGTTTGATTTATAACAAAATGACAAAGCGTTATTTACTTTTCCTTGCACCGCGCGGCCTGAAAGGAAGTGAAGGAGGAAGCGTTGCGCCTGCTATTTTGGCCGCTGCGGCGAGGATGTAGCATCAGGATACATTTTTGCTGACTATTTTTTCTTCGCCAGCAGAGTCGGTTAGGAGCTGTTCGCGGCGCGAGGAAGCTTTTTTCGCCCGGCTTTGTTTCTGGATATTACATTCGCCGCCGTCAGCCGCAGTCATTCACTAACCTTATAGATACGCGGCAGGACAGCGGCGTCGCCGCTTCCGCGTAATGCACTATGATGTCTAACCTAATGGAGGTCAGTAATGGCAAACCATCGTGGCGGTTACGGCAACTTTGCTGAAGACCGTGAAAGAGCATCAGAAGCAGGACGTAAAGGTGGCCAGCATAGCGGGGGGAATTTTAAAAATGACCCTCAGCGCGCCTCAGAGGCTGGCAAAAAAGGGGGTAAAAACAGTCATGGTAGTCGTGAAAGTTAACGCGCGACTCGCACTGTTCTCTTTGATGCGGCGTTAATCTCCCCGACCCAACCGCATCGCCCTCGCCGCCGGCATCTGCCGGCGGTTTTTTTATCTGTCGGTGGTTGCGCTCCCGCCGGGCGGATTGCACACTGGTCGCCCGTTAATCGTCATGGCTGTCTTATGTCTTCGTTAAAATTCTCCGTTAGCCGCCAGGAAGCGCTCCTTATCATGATCACCATGTTCTGGGGAGGGACGTTCCTTGCCGTACAGTACGCGGTGAGCCTCAGCGGGCCGCTGTTTTTTGTCGGTTTGCGTTTCGCGACCGCCGCGCTGGCGGTGGGCCTGCTTTCGCTGCGCACTCTGCGCGGTCTGACGTGGCTGGAGGTGAAGGCCGGGGTAGCGATTGGCGTGGCGATTGCGCTGGGGTATGGCCTGCAGACCTGGGGACTACAGACCATCTCCAGCAGTAAATCTGCCTTTATCACCGCGATGTATGTGCCGCTGGTGCCGCTGCTGCAGTGGCTGTGCCTGGGACGTATGCCGGGGGTGATGTCCTGCGTGGGGATTGTGCTGGCCTTTATTGGTTTAATTCTGCTGGCCGGGCCGGAAAATAATCTGCTGGCGCTTGGCGTGGGGGAGATGATCACTCTGGCAAGCGCGGTGGCGATCGCGGCGGAGATTATCCTTATCAGCGCCTGGGCCGGGAAAGTCGATGTCCGCCGGGTGACGGTGGTGCAGCTGGCGACCGCGTCGCTGGTGGCTTTCGCCGCCATGAAGCCGGCGGGTGAATCGGTGCCGTCGTTGACGCCGGCCCTGCTCGGCGTCGCGCTGGGGCTGGGGATTTTCAGCGCGATCATTCAGGTGACCATGAACTGGGCGCAGCGCAGCGTCTCGCCGACGCGGGCCACCCTTATTTATACCGGTGAACCGGTATGGGCCGGTATTTTTGGCCGGCTGGCCGGTGAGCGTCTGCCGCTGCTGGCCCTGCTCGGCTGCGTTTTGATCCTCGCGGGGGTGCTGGTGAGCGAGCTGAAGTGGAAGCGCAAGTCGCCGCCGCAGGTTTCCACAAACGACGATGCGCAGCCGCTCGCTGACCTGGCCGATCGCCGCGAGCCATAATATTTTCCTTCTGACCCGACAGCGGCGCTTATCCTGGCTGGTACTCGTCCGGCTCTGATTGTCTCCAGGCCCGTGCAAGCGCAGCGCCGCCGGGCGATGGCTCTAGGCACGGCGTCGCTTTTATGCCGGGTGGCGGCTGCGCCTTACCCGGCCTACGTTCGTACGACCTGCCGTTAATTTATTCACCATTGTTGCTGAAACTGCCGGTGCTGACGGCCTCAAAATCGCTGAGACGTTCCCGGAAGGCCGTGGCAGTCTCCAGGCCCGGCAAGCGCAGCGCCGCCGGGCGGTCAGGTTTCGTGCCCGTGGTGGTGCCGGATGGCGGCATAAATGCCTTATCCGGCCTACAGGATCACACCACCCAGGCCCACACCGCTCCCTGCGCCAACGCCGCGCTAATGTGGCTTACACCGGCGTTACCCTGGCCTCCTTCGCCTCGCGCGTCCCGCGATGAAGCAGCGCGTGCAGCAGGATCGCCCCGAAGGTGGCCGTGCCAATCCCGCCCAGCGTAAAGCCGCCCAGCGACAGCGCGAAATCGCCGGCGCCCAGCACCAGGGTCACCGACACCATGATCAAATTGCTGTTTTGACTCAGATCCACCCGGTTTTGCACCCAGATCCGCGCCCCGGCGACGGCAATTAAGCCAAAGACCACGATCGAGGCGCCGCCGATCACCGGCCCGGGAATGGTGTGGATTAATGCGCCGAACTTCGGCGAGAAACCCAACAGCATGGCAATCAGCGCCGCGGCGACAAACACCAGCGTTGAGTAGACCTTGGTCACCGCCATGACGCCGATGTTCTCCGCATAGGTGGTGACCCCGCTGCCGCCCACCGAACCGGAGAGCATGGTCGCCAGCCCGTCGCCGACGAAGGCGCGCCCCATGTACGGGTCCATATTGCGCCCGGTCATCCCGGCGACGGCCTTCAGGTGCCCGAGGTTCTCGGCCACCAGGATCACCGCGACCGGCGCAATCAACATCATCGCCTGGCCGTTAAAGGATGGGGGGGTAAAGTGCGGCAGCCCGAACCACGCCGCCTGGGCGAGGGGGGAGAAGTCCAGCGGTTTGCCAAGGCCCAGGCCGTTAGCCAGCAGGGCGTACAGCGCGCAGGCGACGATCAGGCCGACCAGGATCAGCAGTCGCTGCAGCATCCCGCGGGTAAATACCGCCACTATGCCGATGCAGAGCACAGTTAACACCGCCATCCAGCTGTCGAAGGCGCTGGCGGAGACGCTGCGCACGGCAATCGGCGCCAGGTTCAGGCCGATAGCCATCACCACCGCGCCGGTCACCACCGGCGGCATCAGGCGCTCGATCCAGCGGGTGCCGATCTTCATCACCACCAGACCAATCAGAGTGTAGACCAGCCCGCAGGCGATGATCCCGCCAAGGGCGACGCTCAGATGAGGGTTCAGCCCCTGGCCGTTAAAGCCGGTAATGGCGATCACCACCCCGACAAAAGCGGCGCTGGAGCCGAGATAGCTCGGCACCCGTCCGCCGGTGACGACAAAGAACAGCAGGGTGCCGACGCCCGACATCAGAATAGACAGGTTCGGGTCGAGCCCCATCAACAACGGCATCAGCACCGTCGCGCCGAACATCGCAACGGCGTGCTGCACGCCCATCACCAGCGTTTGCCCGGCCGACAAGCGTTCATCGGGGGCGACAACGCCGGATTCGGCGGCAGGAGAGGTCAGCTTCCAGCGAGGAAAATCGAAGAGTGCCATGATGATATCCCGGGTTAAAGGTTAACAAGCGGGTCGCATAAGCGTGTGATAGCCGCGGTCAAACCACATCAGTCCCCGGGGCTCCGGGTGACGGGTAATGGCCACGACGTGACAAAACAGAATGTCGTGCGTCCCGACGCTGACGCGCTGGTCGATGCGGCAGTCAAAGCTGACCAGAGCCGCCTCCAGCCGCGGACAGCCGGTGGCGCCGGTCTGCCAGTCGGCGGCGGCAAAACGCTCGTCCATTGCCGTTTTACCGCCAAACAGCGTCGACAGGGCTTCCTGTCCGGCCGCCAGGGTATTGACGCATAGCGTGTGGTGTTCGCTGAACACCGGCCACACCGAAGCCGAGCGGTTCAGGCAGACCAGCAGGGTCGGCGGCGTGTCGGTAACGCTGCAGACCGCGCTGGCGGTGAACCCCGCCCGGCCCGCCGGGCCATCGGTGGTAATAATGTTAACCGCGGCGCCGACGTGGGCCATGGCGTCACGGAAACTCGCTTTGTCCGTTAACTCCATCGTAAACTCCTTATGCCAGCAGGCAGGCTTCATCAAAGGACAGGCGCGGCAGGCGGCCGTACAGCTTGCCGGGGTCGCCATAGCCGATGTTCACCAGCAGGTTGCTTTTCCAGCCGTTGTCGGCAAAAAATGCCGCGTCGACTTTTTCCCGGTCAAAACCGGACATTGGCCCGGTGTCGAGGCCCCGCGCCCGGCAGGCAAAAATCAGATACGCCGCCTGCAGGGAGCTGTTGCGAAACGCGGTCTCTTCCGCCAGCTGCGGGCTGGAGGTAAACCAGCTGCGGGCGTCACCGTGGGGAAACAGGGTCGGCAGCCGGTCGTAGAAGGCGCTATCCCACGCCACGATGGCGGTCACCGGCGCCTGCATGGTTTTCTGCAGATTGCCGCTGGAGAGCGTCGGGCGAAGTTTCTCTTTGCCTTCCGCGCTGCGCACGAACACGATGCGCGCTGGCGAACAGTTGGCGGAAGTCGGCCCCATTTTCATCAGGTCCCAGACGGCCTGCAGCTGCGCATCGCTCACCGGCTTATCCAGCCAGCCGTTGTGGGTCCGGGCCTGGGTAAACAGCGTCTCGCAGGCCGTGTGGTTTATCGCGTCGTTCATCGGGTCTCCCTGGCGACCGGCAGCATAGCGGACAGCCCGTCGCGTAAAATGGTATTAAAGGTATCGGCGTCGGTGACGTTACAGGCATGGCCGCCCCACGGCATTTCCACGAGCTGGCTGCCGGGGATCGCCGTCTGCAGCACGCGGGAGCAGGAGGCGGGGACCAGCAGGTCGTCAGCGGCGCTGATAATCAGCGTCGGGCAGGCGATGGCCGACGCACGGCGTGAAAAATCAGCCTGCTTCAGGGCCTGTAGCCGCTTCAGCAGATTCTCTTTGCCCTGAAAATGGCTGATGGCAAGCGCATCTTCCGCTTCGAGGCGCGGCAGGCGCGCGGCCATCCATTCCGCCGGGTAGAGAAATAGCGGCTGCGCTTCGACCCACGCCTGTGCGCCGCCGGCATGCAGCAGACGCTCGCGCACCTGGAAGCAGCGGCGGGTATGCGGCGACAGCGACAGCCAGCCGTTGACCAGCGCCAGGGCGCTCACCGCCTCGGGGCGATCGAGCGCCAGCTGCAGGCCAATCAGCGCCCCCAGGGCGTGGCCCACCAGCGCGAAGCGGGCGATCCCCGCCGCTTGCAGAGCGCTGAACAGCTCCCCGGCCATCGTCGCCAGGCTGTAGTCGGCGGGCAGCGGACCGGCGTTCTCCCCGGTCCCGTTATGGTCATAACTCACCAGCTGATACTGTTCCTCCAGCGCCGCGTGCTGCGCCAGCCAGTAGCCGCCGCCCCCGCCCAGACCGGCGCTGAGGACCACCACCGGCGCGCCGGGCCACGGAGCCGGAGCAATATTGAGCCTCATCATGTCGGGGTACCGATATGGGCGACGCTGGCGATTTCCACCAGCGCATCGGGCTTCACCAGTCCGCACTGAATGCAGAAGCGCGCCGGTTTATCGCCGGGGAAGAACTCGGCGTAGACCTCGTTAATCGCGGCGTAATTTGTCCAGTCGGTGATAAAGATGCTGTTGAAAGTCACATCCGCCATACTCCCGCCCGCCGTTTCGATAACGCTCCTGATGGTCTCCAGCACGTGGCGGGTTTGCGCCTTTGGGTCGCCGATGTGCACCACATTGTTTTGCTTATCAAACGGCAGGGTGCCCGAGACGTAGACCACCCCGTCGGCGAGCGTCCCCGGAACAAAGGGGGCAATCGGCGCGGTGGTGCCTGGCGGAATAATCACCTGTTTAGGCATAACGTTTCTCCTTGGCTAAAGCCAGCGGGGTGGCGGGGGACAGCGCGTGGCAGAAGCTCTCGACGTCGCTGACCCAGCCGAAAAAGGTTTCAATATTGAACAGCGCCGCCTGCTGGGCGAAGGCCGGGCCGGCCTGATGGGTGGCATCCTCCAGCACGATGCCGAAGTATTCGAGAAAGAAGCCATCGCGCAGCGTCGATTCGACGCAGACGTTGGTGGCGATCCCGGTGAACACCAGGTGGCGTATGCCGCGGCTGCGCAAAATGCTGTCGAGCGGGGTGTTAAAGAAGCCGCTGTAGCGCGGTTTCGGCAACACGATATCGCCTTCCTGCGGCGTCAGCTCGTCCACCAGCTGATAATCCCAGCCGCCTTTCGCCAGCAGCTTGCCCTGCAGCTCCGGACGCTGACGCATCGTTTTCAGCGCGTTGGATTTGTGATAGTTCGGCGAGCCCGGGCCGCCGGCTTCAACATACTGGTCATCCCAGCCATTCTGGAACCAGATAATCAACATACCCGCGGCGCGAGCGGCGGCGACGGCGGTATTAATATTGTCGATAACCGGCCGGGTAGCGGAGACGTCAAAGCCGGCGAGATCCAGATAACCGCCCTGGCTGGCGTAGGCGTTCTGCATATCGACCACAATCAGCGCGCTCTGCTGCGGCGCGAAGGTCAGGGATTCCGGGCGAGCGGGAAGGGTAATCATCAGGCCACCTCACGGGTAACAGAAGCAATGTGGTTCCGGCAGCGCATCAGCGGCTGAATGCGTTCGCCAAAGGCGTCAATGCCGGCAAGAAAATCATCAAAAGTCAGCAGCACGCCGTCGGTGCCGGGCACGCTCGCTACTTCATCAAGCATACGGGCGACGCTGGCATACGATCCGACCAGGGTGCCCATGTTAATGTTGACCGCCGAGGTGGGGTCGGCCATCTGGCGCACGTTGGTATCGCTGCCGGAGCGGGTATCTTTCTGACTCTGCTCGGTGAGCCACGCCAGCGCTTCTTCATCGGCGCCCGCTTTGTAATGTTCCCATTTGGCGCGCGCCGCCTCGTCGGTTTCGTCGGCGATCACCATGAACAGCACATAGGACCCTACGTCGCGGCCGGTTTTTTCCGCCGCCTGCATCATGCGTGCGGCGGTCGGGGCAAAGGCCGTTGGCGTGTTGACTCCTTTGCCAAAGCAAAAGTTGTAGTCCGCATGCTGGGCGGAGAAGGCCATCCCGGCATCGCTCTGCCCGGCGCAGATCACCTTCATCGGCTGCGACGGGCGCGGGCTGACCCGGCAGTCGTTCATGGTGAAGTAGTCGCCTTTGAAATCGCTGCGCCCGGTGCCCCACAGGTCACGGAGCACCTGGACGTATTCGGTGAGATAGTCATAGCGGCTGGCGAAATAGTCATCTCCCGGCCACATGCCCATCTGGTCATATTCCGGTTTTTGCCAGCCGGTCACCAGATTGACGCCAAACCGGCCGCCGGAGATGGAGTCGATAGTGGAGGCCATCCGGGCGACAATCGCCGGCGGTAGCGTCAGGGTGGCGGCGGTGGCGTAGATCTGGATCTTCGAGGTCACCGCGGCCAGGCCGGCCATCAGGGTAAAGGACTCCAGGTTGTGATCCCAGAATTCAGTTTTCCCGCCGAAGCCGCGCAGTTTGATCATGGAGAGCGCGAAGTCGAAATGGTAGTGCTCGGCCTTCTGCACGATGGCCTTATTCAGTTCAAAGGTCGGCATATACTGCGGGGCATGGGTGGAGATCAGCCAGCCGTTGTTGCCAATGGGAACGAAAACACCAATTTTCATACCTACCTCTCTGCAGTCATGGAAGATGGGTTGCGATGGTGCGGCATCCTGCCTCTCCCTGGACCACCTCGCAGAAAAGGTAAAGCAAAGGCGATGCCAGTTTTATAAATGCCAATGTTATTAATGTGTTACTTTTGAGTTGCTAAAAAGGACGATAAAAAAGTGGACTGGATGGTCAAAATCAGTGCACGAAAAAACGGCAGTCATGCGCAATCAGGGTGCATGGGGTCGTGTCGGCGCAGGGCTTTTGCTATGCTGGTGGCGTCAACTGAAGGAGAGGATGTATGGCACAGGGCGCGGTGAAGAAAAGCGGCAAACGTTCACAAGCGGTCAGCGCCAAAAAGGAGGCCATCCTGGCCGCCGCGCTGGAGGCATTTTCGCAATTTGGTATTCACGGTACGCGGCTGGAGCAGGTGGCTGAGCGCGCCGGGGTATCGAAAACCAATCTGCTCTATTACTACCCTTCGAAAGAGGCGCTGTATGTGGCAGTCCTGCAGCAGATCCTCGCCATCTGGCTGGCGCCGCTGAAGGCCTTTCGTGAGGATATCAGCCCGCTGGTGGCGATCCGCGAATATATTCGCCTGAAGCTGGAGGTGTCCCGCGATCATCCCCAGGCCTCGAAGCTCTTCTGCCTCGAGATGCTGCAGGGGGCGCCGCTGCTGATGGGCGAACTGACCGGGGATCTGAAAGCGCTGGTCGACGAAAAATCGGCGATAGTCTCCGGCTGGATCGACCGCGGCAAGCTGGCGCCGGTCGATCCGCAGCATTTAATCTTTATGATCTGGGCTACCACCCAGCATTACGCCGACTTCGCCACCCAGGTGGAGGCGGTCACCGGCGCCACGCTGCAGGATGCGGCCTTTTTTGAACAAACGGTCGATAATGTCCAGCGGATGATTATCGAAGGCATTCGCGTCCGTTAATTGGCGGGCGGCAGCGGGCAGCTTTGATCGCCATCCTCGCACTGTAGCAGCGAGGCGAGGAAAGACTCCCGCTCCACGCTCTTATCGGTCATGCACTGGCTGACCAGCATTGGCTGCATGCTGCCGCCTTCGGCGCCGGACGCGAGAAAGGCGCAGTCGGCGTCGCGTAAGGCGATCCATGCCTGCTGCGCCTGCTTCAGTAATGTTTGTTGTTTACCCACCGCCCGCTGCAGGGCCTGCTGCCAGGTGTCGTTCAGTTTTTTATCGGCCGCCTGATACTGCGCAGCCGCGCACTGATTCATTTCGGTTTGGGTGTTGGCGCTGCTGCACTCGTCCGCCAGCGCCGCGCCGCTGGCCAGCAGGGCCATCACGGCAAATAACGTGCGTTTCATTGTTCTGCTCCCATAAAAAAGGCTCCCGTCCGGGAGCCTTAATTAAACACAGCTGACGTCGGCTGTCATTAGCTGATCGCAGCGCAGACTGATTGCCCGGATGGCGGCGCACCGCGCCTTATCCGGGCTACCCTTTGGCGGTGGTAGGTAGCCCCGGTAAGCGCAGCGCCACCGGGGAGCCCGTTTTAGCCGATGGTCATCAGGCTGGCGTTACCGCCTGCCGCCGCGGTGTTAACGCTCAGCGAACGCTCGATATACAGCCGCTCCAGCAGCAGATTGGTTTCGCCGCGGGCGAAGCCCTGCACGGAGACAATCGCCCCGTCGCGCGCCGCCACCTGCTCGCACAGCTCGCGCAGCTGGTCGGAATCGCCGTGGTAGATAACCGCGTCGAAGGCCTGGGCAGGCAACTGCTCCGCTTTGGCAAAGCGAATGCGCTCGCTGACCTCCCGCGGCAGTTTCTTCGCCAGATCGCGCTGCAGGGCGCTGTCCGACCACAGTACTTCACAACCCACCGCCAGCACAGCCGCCAGCTGGATCAGCGCATCCTGTTCGTTATCCGCTACGCACAGCACGCGCTCGCGCGGCATCAGCGTCAGGGTGTTGCGCTCGCCGGTTGGCCCCGGCAGCAGGCGTTGAGTGCCGCTTTGCGCCTGCTCGCTGTACTGCTGGCACAGCGCCTGCAGCTCAGGACGGCCCGCGGCCCACTGCTGCAGCGCCTGCAGCGGTTTTTCCAGCAGCGTTTTCAGCTGGGCGTCCAGCGGACGCTCCGCATCCTGGCGGGCGAAGGTTACGCCAACCGCGTCCTGTGGACGGCTGGAGAGCAGACGGTACAGATACAGCGGACCGCCGGCTTTCGGACCGGTACCGGACAGCCCTTCGCCGCCGAACGGCTGCACGCCGACCACCGCGCCAACCATATTGCGGTTGACGTACAGGTTGCCCACCTTGGCGCTGCCGGTGACCTGGGCGATGGTTTCGTCGATACGGGTATGCACGCCGAGGGTCAGGCCGTAGCCAGAGGCGTTAATCTGCTCGACCAGTTTGTCCAGCTCGTTACGGTTATAGCGCACCACGTGCAGTACCGGGCCGAAGACCTCTTTTTTCAGCTCGTCGAAGCTGTCGAGCTCGATAAGCGTCGGTGGCACGAAGGTCCCGTGACGCCATTCGCGGGCGTCTTCGCTATTCTCGCGCACCGCCTGGTAGACGGTGCGGCCTTTGGCGCGCATCGCCTGAATATGGCGTTCGATATTCTCTTTCGCTTCCGCATCGATAACCGGACCGATATCGGTGGTCAGGCGCCCCGGATTGCCCATCCGGCACTCGCTCATGGCGCCGCGCAGCATGGTTAAGGTGTGATCGGCGACCTCTTCCTGCAGGCAAAGCACGCGCAGGGCGGAGCAGCGCTGGCCGGCGCTGTCGAACGCGGAAGCCAGCACGTCGATCACTACCTGCTCGGTGAGCGCCGACGAATCGACGATCATCGCGTTCATCCCGCCGGTTTCGGCGATCAGCGGCGTCGGGCGGCCCTGGGGATCGAGGCGGCTGGCGATATTGCGCTGCAGCAGGGTGGCCACTTCGGTGGAGCCGGTGAACATCACGCCGCGTACGCGCTCATCGGAGGTTAGCGCGGCGCCCACGGTCTCCCCGCGACCCGGCAGCAGTTGAATAACGCCCGGCGGCACGCCGGCTTCCAGCAGAATCGCCACGCCCTGGGCGGCGATAAGCGGCGTCTGCTCGGCAGGTTTCGCCAGCACGCTGTTGCCGGCCGCCAGCGCGGCGGCAATCTGGCCGGTGAAGATCGCCAGCGGGAAGTTCCACGGGCTGATACAGACCACCGGACCCAGCGGGCGGTGAGTTTCATTATCGAAATCGTCGCGCACCTGGCCGGCGTAATAGTGCAGGAAGTCAACGGCTTCGCGCACTTCAGCGATGGCGTTGCTGAAGGTTTTACCCGCCTCGCGCACCAGGATCCCCATCAGGGTCGGCATCTGGCTTTCCATCAGCACCGCGGCGCGCTCAAGAATGGCGGCGCGCTCCTGCGGCGGAGTGGCGAACCAGATCGGCGCATTGTTGATAGCGCTGGTCAGCGCCTGCTGCACTTCAGCGTCGCTGGCTTCGCGGACGTAGCCGACGATATCTTTCGGCTCTGCCGGGTTAACCACCGGCTGCATTTCGCCTTCGGCCACCGGCTGCTCCAGCATCGGCAATGCCTGCCATTTATGCAGCGCGCTGTTGAGCAGGGAAGAGGAGAGGGAGGCCAGACGGTGCTCGTTCGCCAGATCGAGACCGGCGGAGTTGCTCCGGCCGCTGCCGTAGAGATCGCGCGGCAGCGGGATTTTCGGATGCGGCAGGCCGGCCTGGCCTTCCTGCTGCGCCAGTTTTTCTACCGCGCTGACCGGGTCGGCCACCAGCTCGTCTAGCGGCAGGGTATTGTCCGCGATACGGTTGACGAAAGAGGTATTGGCGCCGTTCTCCAGCAGACGACGCACCAGATACGCCAGCAGCGTCTCGTGGGTGCCCACCGGGGCGTAGATCCGGCACGGACGGTTCAGTTTGCCGTCGGCGACCTTGCCCACCACCTGCTCGTACAGCGGTTCGCCCATGCCGTGCAGGCACTGGAACTCATACTGGCCCGGGTAGTAGTTCTGGCCCGCCAGCTGGTAGATAGCCGCCAGAGTATGGGCGTTATGGGTGGCGAACTGCGGGTAAATCAGGTTCGGCACCGCCAGCAGCTTCTTCGCGCAGGCGAGGTAGGAGACGTCGGTGTAAACCTTGCGGGTGTATACCGGATAGCCTTCGAGACCTTCCATCTGCGCGCGTTTAATTTCGCTATCCCAGTAGGCGCCTTTCACCAGACGGATCATCAGGCGACGGCGGCTGCGGGTGGCGAGGTCAATCAGGTAATCAATGACAAACGGACAGCGCTTCTGGTAGGCCTGAATCACGAAGCCAATCCCGTTCCAGCCGGCCAGTTCCGGCTCGAAGCACAGTTTTTCCAGCAGGTCGAGGGAGATCTCCAGACGGTCTGCCTCTTCGGCGTCAATATTGATGCCGATGTCATACTGGCGCGCCAGCAGGGTCAGCGATTTCAGCCGCGGGTAAAGCTCTTCCATCACCCGGTCATACTGCGCGCGGCTGTAGCGCGGGTGCAGCGCGGAAAGCTTAATGGAGATACCTGGACCTTCATAAATGCCGCGGCCGTTGGAGGCTTTGCCGATGGCATGGATCGCCTGCTGATAAGAAACCATATAGGCCTGGGCGTCAGCGGCGGTCAGGGCGGCTTCGCCGAGCATATCGTAGGAGTAGCGGAACCCTTTTTCTTCCAGCTTGCGGGCGTTGGCCAGCGCTTCGGCGATGGTTTCCCCGGTGACGAACTGCTCGCCCATCAGGCGCATCGCCATATCCACGCCTTTGCGGATCAGCGGTTCGCCGCTCTTGCCGATGATGCGGTTCAGGGAGCGGGAGAGGCTGGTCTCGTTATGGGTCGACACCAGTTTTCCGGTGAACAGCAGCCCCCAGGTGGCGGCGTTGACGAACAGCGACGGGCTGCGGCCGATGTGCGACTGCCAGTTGCCGTTGCTGATTTTGTCGCGGATCAGCGCATCGCGGGTGGCTTTATCCGGAATACGCAGCAGGGCTTCCGCCAGGCACATCAGCGCCACCCCTTCCTGTGAAGAGAGGGAGAACTCCTGCAGCAGGCTCTGCACCATGCCGGCGCGGCCGCTGGCGGTTTTCTGGTTGCGCAGTTTTTCCGCCAGCTGATACGCCAGCTTGTGCGCCTGTTCGCCCAGCGGCTGCGGCAGACGGGCCTGCTCCAGCAGCATCGGTACCGCGTCGGTTTCCGGACGTCGCCAGGCGGCGGTGATCGCCGCGCGGCTCACCGACTGCGGCAGGATCTGCTCGGCGAATTCGAGGAATGGCTGATAGGGCTCTTCCGTTGGTTCGCTGGCGTCATCGCTTTCGTTGGCGGCCCCGGAGAGCAGGGCCGGCAGCTCAGGTAGCGTCTCGTCGTTCTCCAGTTTTTCCAGATAATTAAAGATGGCCTGCTTAATCAGCCAGTGCGGCGTGCGGTCAATACGGCTCGCGGCGGATTTAATGCGCTCGCGGGTTGCGTCGTCAAGCTTAACACCCATGGTGGTGGTGCCCATGCTCAAAACTCCTGTCATTTATCGTTAGGCTTATGCGGTTGCATGGAAATATCCACTATGTTGCAACTTTGTGCAACCTTGTTAATTGTGGCTTGTGACGGAAGCCGTGAAATGGCTAATTTGTTAAAAATAACCCCTAAAATAGCAGAAATTTAACCCCGGGCTCATAGGGTATTTGTATGCGTGAGTTAACACTTTTGTTTGGTGCAACCTTTAAAAACGTGAGAGAGTGCAACCTCTAACAAATTTACGTTTTGCGCCGTCGGTTTTTCGTGTAAATGCTGTGTTAAATCGTTTGTGAAAAACCGAAGCTTCCGTCAGGATACGGTCGCCCAATTAAACAATGCGCCATTACCCCGTTCCGGTAGTGGAAAAAAACGACGAAGTTGGACGCTGTCGATAAAAATTCTGGAGACTTTGCATGGCTATTAGCACACCGATGCTGGTGACATTTATTGTTTATATTTTTGGTATGGTATTGATAGGGTTTATTGCCTGGCATTCGACCAAAAACTTCGATGATTATATTCTCGGGGGAAGGAGTCTGGGGCCATTTGTGACCGCGCTTTCCGCAGGGGCGTCGGATATGAGCGGCTGGCTGCTGATGGGCCTGCCAGGGGCGATTTTCCTCTCCGGGATTTCCGAAAGCTGGATCGCCATTGGCTTAACGCTGGGGGCGTGGATTAACTGGAAGCTGGTGGCCGGTCGCCTGCGCGTGCATACCGAGGTGAATAATAACGCCCTGACGCTGCCCGATTATTTTACCGGCCGTTTTGAAGATAAAAGCCGGGTGCTGAGAATTATTTCGGCGCTGGTTATTCTGCTGTTCTTTACCATCTATTGCGCTTCAGGAATTGTCGCGGGGGCGCGTCTGTTTGAAAGCACCTTCGGCATGAGTTATGAAACCGCACTGTGGGCCGGGGCGGCGGCGACGATTATCTATACCTTCGTCGGCGGCTTCCTCGCGGTTAGCTGGACCGATACCGTGCAGGCCAGCCTGATGATTTTCGCGCTGATCCTCACCCCGGTGATCGTGATTATTTCCGTCGGCGGCTTTGGCGATTCGCTGGAAGTGATTAAGCAGAAGAGCATCGAAAATATCGACATGCTGAAAGGGCTGAACTTCGTGGCGATTATCTCGCTGATGGGCTGGGGGCTGGGTTATTTCGGTCAGCCGCATATTCTGGCGCGCTTTATGGCGGCGGATTCGCACCACAGTATCGTTCACGCACGTCGCATTAGTATGACCTGGATGATCCTGTGCCTCGGCGGGGCGGTGGCCGTCGGCTTCTTTGGCATCGCCTACTTCAATAACAACCCGAGCCTGGCGGGCGCGGTTAACCAGAACGCCGAGCGCGTGTTTATCGAACTGGCGCAAATCCTGTTTAACCCGTGGATTGCCGGGATCCTGCTGTCGGCGATTCTGGCGGCGGTGATGTCCACCCTGAGCTGTCAGCTGCTGGTCTGCTCGAGCGCAATTACCGAAGACCTGTATAAAGCCTTCCTGCGTAAAAACGCCGGTCAGAAAGAGCTGGTGTGGGTGGGCCGTATGATGGTGCTGGTGGTTGCCCTGGTGGCCATTGCCCTGGCGGCCAATCCGGAAAACCGCGTGCTGGGTCTGGTGAGCTACGCCTGGGCTGGCTTCGGCGCCGCCTTTGGCCCGGTGGTCCTGTTCTCGGTAATGTGGTCGCGCATGACCCGTAACGGCGCGCTGGCCGGGATGGTGATTGGCGCCCTGACCGTGATCGTCTGGAAGCAGTTTGGCTGGCTGGGCCTGTATGAAATCATTCCGGGCTTTGTCTTCGGCAGCATCGGGATTGTGGTCTTTAGCCTGCTGGATAAAGCGCCGTCGGCCAGCATGCAGCAGCGCTTTGCCGAAGCGGATGCCCACTACCATACGCCGCCGCCGGTACGCGCCACGGCTGAGTAAGATCATCTAATGCTCACGAGCCCGCCGCTGGCGGGCTTTTTATTGCCTGGTGCCGTGCCGGAATATTATAACCCTTGCTAATTATCTGAAAATCCGCTGATATTTCCTGACTAATAACAATGAGGATAGCAAAGATGACGTTCAGACAGGGTGCGATGGCGCTGGTGCTGGCAGGGTTACTCAGCGGCTGCGTGGCGGGTGGAAGTTCATCGACCAGCGCGCCGAAGCCCGGCGTCTGCCCGGCGGATAAGTCCATGGTGCAAACCACGCTTTACTTCGGTCTGAGCCGCCCGGCGGGGAAAGACATCACCGCTGAAGAGTGGCAACAGTTTGTCGACCGTGACGTCACGCCGCGCTTTCGCGACGGGCTGACGGTGTTTGATGCCCACGGCCAGTGGCTTGGCCAGAATGGTCAGGTGGTGCGGGAGCAGAGCAAGGCGCTGATGGTGATCCATGGGCATGACGCGCAGAGCGAGGCGGGTATTGAGGCTCTGCGCCAGGGCTATAAATCACGCTTCGCGCAGGAGTCGGTGATGCGTGTCGACCAGCCGGTCTGCGTGCAGTTCTGAGTAAACGGCGGGGGCAGCCCCGCCGTTTGTTTTACAGCACCAGCCCGGCGAAGCTGGCGGAAAGCAGGCTTACCAGCGTGGCGCTATACACCAGCCGCAGGCCGAAGCGGGAGACGATATTGCCCTGCGGTTCATTCAGGCCTTTGATCGCCCCGGCGATAATGCCGATCGAGGCAAAGTTGGCAAACGACACCAGGAATACCGAGAGAATGCCGAGCCCGCGAGGGGTCATGCTGGCGGCAATCTTTTGCAGCTCAATCATCGCCACAAATTCGTTAGCGACCAGTTTGGTGGCCATGATGCTGCCGGCGTTTAGCGCATCGCTCAGCGGGATGCCGATAAGCCACGCCAGCGGATAAAAGACGTAGCCGAGGATCTGCTGGAAGCTGAGACCAAACAGGGTGGCGAATAGCGCGTTAATGGCGCTGATCAGGGCGATAAAACCGATCAGCATCGCCAGAATAATCATCGCCACTTTAAAGCCGGCCAGAATATATTCCCCGAGCATTTCAAAGAAACTCTGCGATTCATGCAGCTTCTCGAGTTTTATTTCCTGCTCGCTGCCTGGCCGCGTCGGGTTAATTACCGACAGCACGATAAAGGTGCTGAACATATTGAGGATCAGCGCTGCGACGACATATTTGGCGTCCAGCATGGTCATATAGGCGCCGACAATCGACAGCGATACGGTCGACATGGCCGTCGCCGCCATAGTGAACAGTCGCCGTGAGGAGAGGTCGCCCAGTACGCCCTTGTAGGCAATGAAGTTCTCCGATTGACCGAGGATCAGCGAGCTGACGGCGTTGAAAGATTCCAGCTTACCCATGCCGTTTACTTTCGACAGCAGGGTGCCAATCACGCGAATAAAAATCGGCAGGATCCGCCAGTGCTGGAGAATACCAATCAGCGCGGAAATAAACACAATCGGACACAGGACGCCCAGGAAAATAAAGGCTAAGCCTTTTTCGCTCATGCCGCCAAAGACGAAATTGGTCCCTTCGGCGGCAAAGCCTAACAGCGAAGCAAAAAAGCCGGAAATATTTTTTACCAGCCACAGGCCGCTTTCGGCGTGCAGGAAAAAGAAAGCGAGCGCTATTTCGATAATAATCAACTGGAGAATATAACGAATACGAATTTTTTGTCTGTCGTAGCTGACAAGCCAGGCCAGGGCGAGGATCACCGCCAGCGCCAGCAGGAAATGAAAAAATGCAGTCATGTTGTTCTTTTCGCAAGTCAATAAGGCCGCCATTTAGCCATAGCCGCTACGGCGGGTAAATATCTGGCGTAAAAAATCCTTTGCTTATTCTTTCCCTTCATAACAGGCGAATATTTTCATAAGTCATTATTTGTCAGCGATTTATTTACAACTGATCATCATTCTCTGCACATTTCGCTTGTGTTTCTGAGCATTGTAATGATAATCACTATCATAAATATTACCTGTTTTTGCATTCGTTGACGGTGCTTTACATTTAAGGGTATTGGCATGTTTGTCCCATTTCTCATTATGTTACGCGAAGGCCTGGAGGCGGCGCTGATTGTCAGCCTGATCGCCAGCTATCTGAAACGCACCCAGCGCGGCAACTGGATTGGCGTGATGTGGATTGGCGTGATCCTCGCGGCGGCGCTATGTCTTGGCTTAGGCATTTTTATCAACGAAACCACCGGTGAATTTCCTCAGCGTGAACAGGAGCTGTTCGAAGGGATCGTCGCGGTCATTGCGGTGGTGATCCTGACGTGGATGGTCTTCTGGATGCGCAATGTCTCACGCAACGTCAAGCAGCAGCTGGAGCAGGCCGTGGACAAGGCGCTGCAGCGCGGTAATCACCACGGCTGGGCGCTGGTGATGATGGTCTTTTTCGCGGTCGCCCGTGAGGGGCTGGAGTCGGTCTTCTTTCTGCTGGCGGCCTTCCAGCAGGATGTCGGCATCTGGCCGCCGCTGGGGGCGCTGCTGGGTCTGGCCACCGCTATCGTGCTGGGCTTCCTGATCTACTGGGGCGGTATCCGCCTTAACCTTGGCGTGTTCTTCAAATGGACCAGCCTGTTTATTCTGCTGGTGGCCGCTGGCCTGGCCGCGGGGGCGATCCGCGCCTTCCACGAGGCGGGCCTGTGGAACCTGTTCCAGGATACCGCCTTCGATCTGAGCAACGTGCTGTCGACGCATACGCTGTTCGGCACGCTGCTGGAAGGGATCTTCGGCTATCAGGAGACGCCGAGCGTCAGCGAAGTGGCTGTCTATCTGCTTTATCTGATCCCGGCGCTGGTGCTGTTTGCCCTGCCGCCGCGGAATAATACCACTGCCTCGCGGGCTGCCTGACCGGGCGCTGCGAGCTTATAAGCGACACTCTACTTACCGAAAGGGATGATCATGATGATTCATTTTCGCCGTAATGCGCTGCGGGTGACCGTGGCCGCGCTGCTCAGCTCTGCATTCGGTGCTCAGGCTGCGGATATCCCGCAGGTCAAAGTCACCGTCAACGACAAGCAGTGCGAGCCGATGCAGGTGACCGTTAACGCGGGTAAAACCCAGTTTATTATTCAGAACCACAGCCAGAAAGCGCTGGAGTGGGAGATTCTGAAAGGGGTGATGGTGGTGGAAGAGCGCGAAAACATCGCGCCGGGCTTTACTCAGAAGCTCACCGCGAACCTGCAGCCGGGCGAATATGACATGACCTGTGGCCTGCTCACCAACCCGAAAGGCAAACTGATCGTCACCGGCGCCGCCACCAAAGACGCGGCGAAAGCGGATGCGGTGCTGAGCCTCGGCGACGCGATCACCGCCTATAAAGCCTATGTGACGGCGGAAACCGCGCAGCTGGTTAGCGGCACCAAAGCCTTTACCGACGCGGTGAAAGCCGGCGATATCGAAAAAGCGAAAGCGCTGTACGCCCCGACGCGTCAGCATTACGAGCGCATCGAGCCCATTGCCGAGCTGTTCTCTGACCTTGACGGCAGCATCGACGCCCGCGAAGACGACTTCGAGAAAAAAGCGGAAGATCCGAAATTTACCGGTTTCCACCGTCTGGAAAAAGCGCTGTTTGGCGATAACAGCGTCAAAGGGATGGAAAAATATGCCGATCAGCTGAACAGCGATGTGCTGGAGCTGCAAAAGCGTATCAGCGAGCTGGCGTTCCCGCCGTCAAAAGTCGTGGGCGGCGCAGCAGGATTAATTGAGGAAGTCGCGGCCAGCAAGATCAGCGGTGAAGAAGATCGCTACAGCCATACCGATCTGTGGGACTTCCAGGCCAACATTGACGGCGCGCAGAAAATTGTCGACCTGCTGCGCCCGCAGCTGCAAAAAGAGAACAGCGCGCTGCTGGCGAAAGTGGACGCCAACTTTAAGAAAGTGGACAGCATCCTCAGCAAATATCGCACCAAAGACGGCTTCGAGACCTACGATAAGCTGACCACCGCCGACCGTAATGCGCTGAAAGGGCCGATCACCACCCTGGCGGAAGATCTGGCTCAGCTGCGCGGGATCCTGGGGCTGGACTAAGTCGATGGCACAGCAGAAACCCCACGACGTGAACGAGCCGTCACGTCGTCGCTTACTGAAAGGGATCGGCGCGCTTGGCGGCGCGCTGGCCATCACCGGCGGCTGCCCGGTAGCGCATGCGGCAAAAGCGGAAAGTTCTCCGGGGACGCTCACACCCGACGCGCGCCAGGAAAAGCAGCCATTCTATGGCCGGCATCAGGCGGGCATTCTGACGCCGCAGCAGGCTTCGATGATGCTGGTGGCCTTCGATGTGCTGGCGGCTGATAAAGCCGACCTCGAGCGGCTGTTTCGACTGCTGACCCAGCGTATCGCCTTTTTAACCCAGGGCGGCCCGGCGCCGGACACGCCGAATCCGCGGCTGCCGCCGATGGATTCCGGCATCCTGGGGCCGTGGATTGCGCCAGATAACCTGACCATCACCGTCTCGGTCGGCCATTCGCTATTTGATGAGCGCTTTGGCCTGGCGGATAAAGCACCGAAAAAGCTGCAGCCGATGACCCGCTTCCCCAACGATTCGCTGGATGCCGCGCTGTGCCATGGCGACCTGCTGCTGCAGATCTGCGCCAATACTCAGGATACGGTGATCCACGCCCTGCGTGATGTCATCAAACATACGCCGGATCTGCTGAGCGTGCGCTGGAAGCGGGAAGGGTTTATCTCCGACAGCGCGGCGCGCAGCAAAGGCAAAGAGACCCCCATCAACCTGTTGGGGTTTAAGGACGGCACCGCTAACCCGGCGAGCCACGACAGCGCGCTGATGGATAAGGTAGTGTGGGTGACAGCCGATCAGGACGAGCCGGCCTGGACCGTGGGCGGCAGCTATCAGGCGGCGCGAATTATCCAGTTTCACGTGGAGTTCTGGGATCGGACGCCGCTCAAGGAGCAGCAGACGATCTTTGGTCGCGACAAGCACACCGGTGCGCCGCTGGGGATGAAAAACGAACACGATACCCCGGATTACAGTAAAGATCCTAACGGCGAAGTCATTGCGCTGGATAGCCATATTCGTCTGGCCAATCCCCGCACGCCGGAAACCCAGTCCAGCCTGATGATGCGCCGCGGATACAGCTATTCGCTGGGGGTTACTAACGCCGGACAACTGGATATGGGGCTGTTATTCGTTTGCTATCAGCACGATCTGGAAAAGGGTTTTCTGACGGTGCAGAAACGGCTTAACGGCGAGGCGCTGGAGGAGTATGTCAAACCGATCGGCGGGGGCTACTTCTTTGTTTTACCCGGCGTAGTGGATGAAAAACACTATCTGGGAGAGTCGCTGCTGCAGGCCTGATACCGACCCTGCCCGTAAGGGCAGGGCGTTTTCTGCTGTTTTTCTCATTTTTCTTATATTTCCTGCCATGTGTTATATTTCTGTAATACAAATGACCGATAGTCTCCTACACTTGCTTAAGAACTATTTGTTGCGTCATTGTGAAAAATAAGTTGCATTAAGAATCTTTTTTGATGTACTTATTACATACGCGGTAGTTCCCGGCAGTGTGACGTTTCACTATGGAGATCGCGAATGGTAAGGTCCCGTACCGGACAACGTAAAACCTCAGACCGTACTCTTCAGCACGGAAGCCCCGCTTCCGGCAGCGATTTTCTTACTCTTTCTCTCTCCGCTTCGCATTATTACAACCTTGGCAGGGTACGCGGTGCGCGTAGCCGCGACTCGTTGTCAGTTCTACCGGCAAGCAATGGCTTACAAGGAAGCCAAACCTCAATCGTTCGTGCGCATAGTCGCGTCGATGTTGACGCGTGTGATGTAAACCAACAACGCAAGGTGCTATCCATGGGAAGACAAAAAGCAGTGATCAAAGCTCGTCGTGAAGCAAAACGTGTGCTGAGACGGGATTCACGCAGCCATAAGCAGCGTGAAGAAGAATCGGTCACATCGCTTGTGCAAATGAGTGGCGTAGAAGCAATTGGCATGGCGCGGGACAGCCGTGATACTTCCCCAATTGAGGCGCGCAATGAGGCTCAGGCGCATTATTTGAATGCCATCGACAATAAGCAGCTGATTTTCGCTACCGGCGAAGCTGGATGCGGCAAGACCTGGATCAGTGCGGCGAAGGCAGCTGAAGCCCTGATCCATAAGGATGTGGACAGAATTATTGTTACCCGTCCCGTTCTGCAGGCCGACGAAGATCTCGGCTTCTTACCGGGAGATATCGCCGAGAAGTTCGCTCCCTATTTCCGACCGGTTTACGATGTGCTGGTGAAAAGGCTGGGGGCTTCCTTTATGCAGTACTGCCTGCGTCCGGAAATCGGCAAGGTGGAAATCGCGCCGTTCGCCTATATGCGCGGACGTACCTTTGAAAATGCGGTGGTGATTCTGGACGAGGCCCAGAACGTGACCGCAGCGCAAATGAAGATGTTTTTAACCCGCCTCGGGGAGAACGTGACGGTCATCGTCAATGGCGATATCACCCAGTGCGACTTGCCCTCTGGCGTGAGATCTGGCCTGAGCGATGCGCTGGCGCGTTTTGAGGAAGACGAGATGATCGGCATCGTGCGTTTCACCACCGATGACTGCGTGCGCTCGGCCCTCTGCCAGCGGACGCTGAAAGCCTATTATTAATCGTCATACTGTGAGCAAGGCCCGGGCTAGCCCGGGCTTTGTTGTTTTGATCCTTGCGACAGTCTGAAGTGCGGATAAAATTTCTGTTTTGAGGGATCCATCGCTGTATGTGATAGAATTTCTTCTCTGTAATACAAGAATATCTGCTTTGCTATACATAAGCGCCTTTCTAATAATTTCTTTCGTCTTACGCCGTTTTACTCATTTAATTGTATGGATACTTGTAAGGGAAGCACAATGGTCGTACATGGGAAAGTTATCAAGTTATTACTTACTATTTTGATGGTGGGGTTGTCATCCGCTGCTTATAGTAAAGATTATCAGGCAGGGAAAAACTTCACTGTTATTCATTCTACTGTTAAGCAACCGCCGCCACTGGTTGAGTTTTTTTCCTTCTACTGCGGACCTTGTTATGCGTTTGCAGAGCGCATCAATGTTGATACAGCTATCAGAAAGCGCCTGCCCGACGATATGAAACTGGAAAAATACCATGTCAGCCAGATGGGGCCTTTAGGACCAGCATTAACAGAAGCATGGGCCGTAGCGCAATATGCTGGGGTAGATGGCAAGGTGGAAAAGTTATTGTTTGAGGGTTTACAGGTTAAGCGTGATATTAAAACGGCAGCTGATATTGTTAAGGTGTTTAATCAACTTGGCATTACGTCAGAGAAATATGCCGAAATGCAAAGTAACTTTATGGTAAAAGCTTTAATTGCCAGACAGGATAATCTGGTCGAAAAAATGAAAGTGCATGGTACGCCTTCTTTTTATGTTTCAGGAAAATATCATATTAACAATGCATCACTCGCGCAAGATGACTATGATACCTATGCAGAGGATATGGCTAATCTGGTTTTATTTTTGCTTAACAAGCCCCTGTAACACGAAGTGAGAAAGTATCATTAGGTTTGTCTTTTTCGTTCTGTCCGGGTGGCGTTGCCACTCGTCGAACCCCGGTCGGGGGCTCTCATCCCCCCCGGCGGGTGCCACATGCGAAAAAAAAGCCCGTACTTGCGCACAGGCTCTCATCTCGAATATGGCGGTGAGGGGGGGATTGACTCGCTTCGCTCGCCGTTACTCGGCCCATCCCTGGGCCTCGCCCCTGCGGGGCCAACGCAGGCGTTGTTCAAAAACGCTCCCGGCGTTTTTGTCGGGGCAGCCCGCTTACTGCGTGCGCGGTCTGTCCAACTGGCTGCGCCAGTTGTCGAACCCCGGTCGGGGGTTCTCATCCCCCCCTGCGGAGAATATAAAAGAAAAGAGCCCGTACTTGCGTACAGGCTCTCATCTCGAATATGGCGGTGAGGGGGTCCGCCATATTAGTGTCCGGTAATGTACACCATAATTATATTTTTCCATTAGTATACAATATGTTGTCATTATTCTTTGTCCGGTAATGTATTGATGTTTTGTTTATAATCTGTCATTTTATGCAGTACAGGATGCACTACAGAAGAATGATGATAATGCCAAAGAAAGCCAGAGGACTGTCTGTTCTTGCTGTTTCCAGACTTAAAGCTGATGGGCGTTATGCTGTTGGTGGGGTGGATGGATTATACCTGCGGATTGCAGGGCGCTCCCGCGCATGGGTCCTGAGTGTGGCAATGGGAACCCGAATTAACAAAGCAGGTAAGACGGTTCCCCGGCGTCTGAACATGGGGCTTGGTCCCTGTCAGGAAGTTTCTCTGGCAGAAGCGCGTGACAAGGCGCGTGAGGTGCGTAAGCAAATTCGTGATGGCATTGTTCCCCTCGAAAAAAAACACGCCCGTAAAGCGTTTCACGAAGCTCAGGCGCGTAAACAAAAAACCTTCCGTGAATGCGCTGAAGCTGTGCTGGAAATCAAAGGTAATGAGTTAAAGAATAAAAAGCATGTGGCTCAGTGGCGTTCCACACTGGAAACCTATGCTTATCCTGTTATTGGTGATAAAGCGGTCAGTGAAATTACCAAAATGGACTTGTTGGCAATCCTCGAACCAATATGGCTAACTAAAAACGAAACAGCCAGTCGTGTCCGGGGACGTATCGAAACGGTAATGGATTACGCCAAAGCAAAAGAGTATTTCGAAGGTGATAACCCTGCTGCATGGAAAGGTGTACTAAAACCTCTGTTGCCAATGCCAAGTAAAGTTCAGACCAAAAAACATCATGCGGCATTGCCTTACAAAGATGCAGGCTCATTTATGGCAGAACTGCGTCAACGGGCCGGGATTTCAGCCAGAGCACTGGAGTTTTCCATACTGACCGTTGCCCGTTCGGGTGAAATTCGAGGCGCTGAATGGTGTGAAATCGATCTGGATGCGAAAACGTGGATTATTCCTGCTGAGAGGATGAAAGCAGCGAAAGAACATCGCGTACCCCTGTCAGATACTGCTGTTGAACTTCTTAAAGCCTTACCACGATTTACAGATAACAATCTTGTTTTTCCGGCACCTCGCGGTGGACAACTGTCAGATATGTCATTAACAGCAGTATTGAAACGCATGGGGCGTAGTGATTTAACCCAGCACGGATTTCGATCCACATTTCGTGAATGGGCGGGGGAAACCACATCCTACCAGCGTGAAGTGATTGAACACGCCCTTGCTCACCAGTTAGCAGACAAGGCAGAAGCCGCTTACCAGCGTGGCACCTTATGGCCTAAACGTGTTGCGTTAATGGATGTCTGGACAAGCTATTGTTCTGTAGCGTAAAACAGCTAAAAACAGACTGATGGATAGCAGATAATGAAAAGAAGTGAAATCAGAAAAGCGATTGAATCGTGATTTGACATTGAACGCTATGACGCAATTGAACAGCTCACTCTGCAGCAGTTCTATGTTGAGATTGAACGGCGTATCTTGGCTTACAGGATGTTGTTGAGCCGAAATACCATACCGACCCTGAACAGATTATTGCTGGATGATTAGCGCTATAAGATCCTCAGAGGTGAAATCTTTTTCAGTGGTGATACCGCTACTCTTGGACATGAGCTTGCCAGAACCTATGCAGTAAACCCTACGACTCGAAGCCATGCGCAATTTTACGCGAAAACGCTGGCATTAACCGAAGCCACCCCCGAAATTTCGTCGTTAAGCCAGTCCGAATTCCTGTCAGAGTATCTGAAAGAGACATCACTGAAAAACCTTGCCCGTATCACTGTTGATATTCATCTGGAAGAGGCATCAACCGAAGACATCATTGAACATCTGAAGGTGCTGATCCCGCAATGGAAGAGACGGCTTAAGATGAAGGCTCCAGCGGATCGAGAGTATCGTTTCGGTAAAAGCACGTTCAGAAAAGTTATTGAATATCGCCTTATTCCGATGATGGATCTGATTTTTTGGGGTGCTGATAATAATGATACCAAGATCCCACTTTCCCTGATGTCTTCACTGCTTCATGAGGACAGTGATAATGATCGTGATGAAGGAATGCTCAAGGCAACGGATTACCCACTGGCAATGGCGTTCCTGACAGATGAAAGCTATCTGAAGTCGCTTGAAGATTACATCATGCAAAACAATCCCTTAAAAGATACACCTGTTGATAAGCATGTTGAGGATGATAAGAAGAAGAAAAAAGCAGCCAAGTAAAAAGGGTTACGTTCGCCGTGAGCGAACGTGATCGCATTCAGCCATAACGAACCTCTTTCTGTTCATCTCCCTTCATATTTTTCAAAAAACTCTTTTATGAACGCCCCTAAAACGTCATAAGCGAATTCGCTATTATTGTTCTCGTCGAAACAACATAGAGAAAAACGAAATCTCATAGAGATTACGTAAAATAAGAGAGGACAAACAATGAAAGAAAATACTGAAAACAACGTAAAGCGATTTATCCGTGTTCCAGATGTTCTAAACCGAGTGGGGTTCAGTCGCACTACCTTATATGAGCGTATTAAGGAAGGGAACTTTCCTGACAGGGTAAAAATAGGACCAAGGTGTGTCGCTTTTGTTGAAAGTGAGATAGATGAATGGATTGAAGCTACTATTCGAAACTCACGTCAGAACGCAGCATAAAAAATAAATACCGTTTCCGGGTGAATAGATATCTATCGCTCAGGGACTCTTATTATCTTAATCAATAAAAGGGCAATGTATGAAAATAGAATTTAATACGACAGAGCAGTTTATCAGTGAAGCAGCGGATTCGTATAACCGTTATATGAATAAACGACTACGGAACCAGCCTGTGCATTTCTACCACCTACTGAAAAATAAGGAGGATATGAACGAAGTGATTGAAAATATTATCGATAAAACAAAGAGCCGCTTTTATGGGGCTGAAGGTGAACAAAAAAAGGAACGGATCTCCGGGAGCGTTAACTATGCGAAAGTAAAGCAACATCTTCGTCAGCTTTGGATTGTCTTTAAGTGTGTATACCGCTGATTCATCCATAAAAATATCTACTTTAATATTAAACAAAAAAGGAAATAAAAATGAATACATTTAAAAATAAATCTACTGAAATCTTTTATGTTGTGTCCTTGCATATCTACGCGGAGCTTTTTAACTCGAAGGATAAAACAACCAGTAATATGATTATAACGCATGTAATGGATCATGAGTTTGTCAGTAAACTAATCGATCTGGCGATGAGAAATACGGAGAAGCATCTTCTGAAAAAAGCATGGAAAAAGAACGCTGATGAAAAACTGTCTGAGGTGGATTTTAAAGAGGTTAAGCAGGCATTAGCCAAAATGCATTACACTGTTCTGGCGGAATCAATATGTTGATGTGTTCTGACGTCTATCTGCCCCTTCATGGGGCTGATAACAAATCTGTTTTGAAAGCTAAAAATGGCAATGAAAACATGCTCTATACAAGGAGCCAAAATGATTGATGAATTTCATGTGATGTATATGTATAAAAAAATCCAAGCAGAAGCTGCAACCACCGACATTAAAACACTTGAACAGCTTTTGAAAAAGTTCAGGAGGGTGGTCAATGAACGTCGTGAAGAATACTATCAGGAAATAGGTGAGAAAAAAGCGCGTAAGTTGAAAATGAAAAGAGCACAAAGATTGCTTGAGAAAATGGTGTGCGACCGAGTTTCGCCAGAAGATTTAAGGGCGTGACTATTAGAGATATTTTTGACATAATCACATGAAAATGATAATCATTATTGTCTATTGTGTCTTTTTGTCGATAGATAGGTGAGCGAAGGGAATCTGGAGGGAACTGTATGAGCTTTGAAGCTAAAAAGGAACATGCCATTGCCATCATGGAAAGCAAGAAAATGTGGCGTAGTAACTATGCGCCTCCTTTGCTACGCCTCGCATGGAAAGCTGGCCTCAAGATCCCACCGTTGCCTTTTGCCACGTTCTGGCAAATAACCTTGCTGATGGGAGGTTGGTTTGGTCCGGCATGGGGGATTTGTATGTGGTTTTCTTCATGGAAGGACAGTGGTATGCAGCCGGGCGTTGCATTTGTCTCAAGCATAGTCGCAGGTATTTGCTTTGGTGTTCTTATGGCTGCGTATCATTGGTGGCGAAAGGTAGTTAACAATCTGCCTGACTGGGATAGTCTGGAGTAAAGATCTCTGTAGTGGCTATATAACCTCTAAATGGACTGGGTGTGAGATGGGAAAAATAAAATATTGGTTAATAGCGGGATTTATTATCCTTCTTGCAATTGTTTACACTGCTATCAGTGACAGGTATTCTACGCTTTCTAGGTTGAAATCAGCAGGTGAAAACGGAGATGTAGAAGCTCAGTATGCGTTGGGTCTCATATATTTATATGGAGAAATACTGGATGTCGATTATCAGCAGGCAAAGATTTGGTATGAAAAAGCCGCTACCCAAAATGATCCGCGTGCACAGGTTAAACTCGGTTTGATGTATGCAAATGGTCTCGGGGTAAATCAGGATTATCAACAGGCCAAATCTTGGTATGAAAAAGCATCGGTTCAAAATGATGTTGATGCGCAATTTTTGCTTGGAGAGATGTATAACGATGGTCTCGGGGTAGGCCAAGACTACCAACAGGCAAAGATGTGGTACGAAAAAGCTGCTGCTCAAAATGATGAGCGTGCTCAGGTCAATCTCGCTGTTCTATACGCAAAGGGTAATGGGGTAGAACAGGATTATCGTCAGGCCAAAAGCTGGTATGAAAAGGCTGCAGCTCAAAATAGCCCTGATGCGCAGTTCGCCATTGGAATTCTGTATGCCAATGCTAATGGTGTAGAGCAGGACTATCAGCAGGCAAAAGACTGGTATGAGAAAGCAGCAGAACAAAATTTCGCCAATGCTCAGTTTAATCTTGGTATGTTCTATTACAAAGGTGAGGGAGTTAATCAAAACTTTCAGCAAGCCAGAGAATGGTTTGAAAAAGCCGCGTCTCAAAATCAGCTGAATGCTCAATATAATTTAGGTCAGATCTATTACTACGGTCAGGGCGTAACTCAGAGCTATCGAAAGGCTAAGGAATGGTTCGAAAAAGCAGCTGGGGAAGGTCATGTCGATGCCCAATATAACCTTGGCGTAATATACGAAAATGGTGAAGGGGTTGGGCAGGACTTTCATCAGGCGAGAGCTTGGTATGAAAAGGCAGCTTCGCAAAACGATGCGCAGGCACAGTTTGATCTTGGTGTTATGAATGAGCTTGGTCAGGGGGGAAGTATAAATCTGAAACAAGCAAGAACTTGGTTTGGGCTGGCATGCAATAATGGGCATAAGGAAGGTTGCGAACGTTATGAAAATAATTGAAATGGTTTTTTAGGGGATTTTTTTGTCATAACTAAATTTAATTTTAGCTTTATAATTTATTTTGATTCTTTTTTGATATGCAAAAATATAGTGTGAGGAGAGGGGCGATAAATAATATACAAAACATTAATACGAATAAGAATAGTTAGTAGTAAATGGGTTAAAGCCTCTGGAACTTCAGGATTTTTTACAATGAACAAAGGCGTTTGCTTGGTTAATAACCCGGAAACAAACACCTGCTCATGTCAGTCAGGCACTGTAGCGAAAGAATTGTTTTATACAACAGCAACTGAACAGTTAGGTGGTGGTAGCCATGGTGGCGGCACAACAGTGGTAAAAGAGAGAGTATTATATCAATGTAGATAAGGATGATTGTCTTATTATACTTTATTTTATGCAAGATAAATTTGATTTCCATCGGGATGTAATTATATATTTAATGTATCCCGATTTTATAACATCTTTTTATGTTTTACAATTCAGGAGAACATAAACCTAAAAATATCAGGAGTGATTTATGAATAAGAAAATATTAGTATTGTCCGTTTTATTTGGTTTTTCAACTATGTCCCATGCTAGTGAACCAAAGTATGCTTTTCCGCAATCAGATAAACAGGTAGTCTCAAAAATTAAAATTCAAAATGCACCGATAAATCATGATAAATATGGTCATGGTGAGGTTCTTGCCAATGGGGCGTGGGTTAAAGGAAATTCTGGTAGTCAAAACAAAAAATGATAGGCTCACTTATTTTAAATAAATAATCCGATGGATATATAGGTGAGTAGAAATCGTTAGATAAAGTTGAAATAGTGGCTTGACTTAAGAATAAAGAGTGCTATATCTATTTGTAGCTAACATTTTTTTAATTTTGCTGCCAGATGTTTTAATTTTTTGCTCACATTGATGTTAGGTTGTTATATACCTTGTCCTGATATTCTAAAATATAACTATCCTTTTGTATGGTATTACAAGGCGTCAGGAACTTGGTTTGATCCTCCTGACAGTCTGTTGTGGAGGATTAAATTTATCCAGAGTAAGCGATTATGATGGTTTTTATTTAAATAGTTAAATATATTTGATTATCGATATTAAATGTTATGTTTAATAAGTGTTTTCTGTGAATATTCACTTCATGAAATGTCTGATTACTCTACGTATTGGGATATGTATTTTCTCCAACGGATAGTTCCCTTAATGGGAAATGAAAGGGCCGAAAGGCCCTATAACTAATTACATATTGTTAACTTTTTACTTCCACTAATGTTCTTTTTTTCTCAATTTCTTAGCAAGCTTGGGGTAATATATTTTGTGACCATCCTCTTTGGGCCAGCAGACTGATACTGCATAGAATAGTAATGCTGAAGAAATTAATAGACCAATGAGATAATGTGGTGTTGTAGGATCACTGTGTTTTGATTGTTCCCATAACCAGTCAATAAACATCCGACTGGAACCATTTGATGCAGATAAATACCACTCTATTGAGAAAACAAAAATTGTTCCAAAAGAGATTATTTCAGCTGCTCTCCCTTCTTTATAATTTTTCTCTCTTTTGCTTTGCTCTTCAGTATACAATTTTAATGACATGTCGTCGCCATTTTCTAAAGCATCATCTCGTAGTTCTGACATAAAAACTTCAGTAGATGATTTTTGGTTGATCCTCTCATCTTTACTTTGTAGTAGATTACTATACTTAATTCGTATCAGAAGTAGATTAAAGCATAGGGTTGTTATTTCTAATATTATTGATGAGAAAATTCCTAAAGCAATAATCATTCCGGCCAAATCTGCAAGTGAAAGATCGAATTCCTTCCCTAATTTTATGCCAAATAAACCATTTCCTTTTAGATAGAAAAATAGAACATCAAAACATAGTGTGAAATAAATTAATTTTGCTACTTTCGCTAAATCCCACAATCCATCTACAAAGCTTAATACCGAAAATGTTGAACTACTATTACTGGATGACATATATTGCCTCTTTCAGCTTTTGATAAACTTCTTATATTAATGAGTTAAAGAAGGGAGGCAAGCCATCCTTGGCTTTCAATTCTTTACTTGTGATGAGCAAATTCAAACGGCCTGACCATACCGTTGCTGTTAGCATCAAGGAAATCAGCAACCACTGGAGCATCAGGTGTCGCTGCTTAAGGTGCTTGGTTTTATGGTTATAAGCAACCCGGATTCTGTTGCTTTCCTTATGGTCCACTTGATGCTTTACAGCGTCTTCTGACCACAAACCTGACTCAATTAAGGCACTACAGGCCAGCGTGTGAAAACCGTGTCCACAGATGTCCTGTGTGGTGTTTTCAATCAGAACAGCTAAAACATGGCAAGACAATACCCCGACCACTCATCCATCAACGCCACCCGCTTAGGCCATAAGGTCCCACGTTGATATGCTGCTTCGGCTTTATCTGCTAACTGGTGAGCCAGTGCATGTTCAATGACTTCACGTTGATGATCGGTTGTTACATCATCCCAGTCACGAAAAGTGGAACGGAAACCATGTTGAGTTAATCCTGAATGGTTCATTCTCTTTAAGACTGCCAACAGCGACATATCTGATAGTTGTCCACCACGAGGGGCTGGGAACACAAGGTTATTGTCTCTGACATGTGGTAAATCCTTTAACAGGGCAAACAGCAGTATCCGACAACAGGACTTGCTGTTCTCTACCCACCACCCGCCAGAGATAACTTATTCAATCTTTTCTGGGGGGCAGATGGAGGGGAGTTGTTTTCATGTGTTCTATGACCAGTTCGCTACATTAATCAAAGCTTTATTTTTAAATCTTTGATCAGGAAAATCACAGCAAAAACAGGAAGTTCAGATACAAAAAAAGTCCGTTTGAACGGACTTTTTTATGCAGCATTTTATGCAGTACAAAACCAAAAATGCGTTGAAACTAATTGATTTTGTATTAAATATGGCGGTGAGGGGGGGATTCGAACCCCCGATACGTTGCCGTATACACACTTTCCAGGCGTGCTCCTTCAGCCACTCGGACACCTCACCATATTGTCTTGCTGCTCACCTTGGGTGGGCAACGGGGCGCTACTATAGGGAGTTGCGTTAAAACGGTCAAGCATATTTTCTTCTTTCTTTGCCGTTCGCTCACGCAATGAACAATGCCCCGCTGCGGCTCAGCGGGGCGGGCGTTTTAGCGCTGGGAATCCAGCTGTTCGTTATTCTTCACGACGTCCTGCGCTTTGCTGTAGCTTTCGATCAGCAGCTGGTAGGCCGGGAAGACTTTGGTGTACACCTCCGCCCATTCTGCGGCGTCCGGGCGATTCCAGGTGCGCTGCAGCTCAGAGGCGACGGCGGCGGTATCCATTGGCACTACGCCGGCCTGTACCACGCGAGCCAGGGTGATCTCCTGCGCCATTTTGCTGTAGGTGCCGGAAGCGTCAATCACGGCAAATACTTTATAACCGTCGGCGACAGCGGCGATAGCCGGGAAGGCCATGCAGACGCTGGTGATGGTCCCGGCGATAATCAGCGTTTTACGGCCGGTCGCTTTCACCGCGGCGACGAATTCCGGGTTATCCCAGGCGTTAATCTCACCTTTACGGGCGATGTATTTCGCATGCGGCGCGTTTTCATGAATCTCCGGGATCAGCGGACCGTTCGGCCCCTGCGGCACGGAGGCGGTCGTGATCACCGGGATCCCGGCAAGCGACGCCATCTTGGCCAGCGCGGCGGCGCGAGCGCGCAGCTCTGGCATCGGCATATCGCCGACGGTCTGGAACAGACCGCTCTGATGGTCAATCAACAGCATTGCGGTATCGTTAACATCAATCACCGGACGAGCACCGTTAAAGTTAGCGGGAGTAGACATAGTATTCACCTCAATCAGTTAGATTTGGCCAAAGCGGCCGCTGTTAAAATCGCGTACAGCTTCTGCGATCTGCGTTTTGTTATTCATGACAAACGGGCCATAGCCCACAATCGGCTCCTGTAGCGGTTCTCCGGCCATCAGCAGAACTTTTGCCAGGGCGGTCGCCTCCAGATGCACTGCGTCACCTGCCTGGCTCAGGACGGCCAGCTGGCCTTCGCGAGCAGATTCGGAACCGTTAATGATCACTTCCCCTTCCAGCACCACCAGCGCGGTACTCCAGCCCTCCGGTTGGCGCAGCGTGAGGTCGTGCCCCTGATTCAGCTGCAGATCCCACACGTTAAGCGGTGAGAAGGTATGGGCCGGGCCGCTGACGTCGTCATACTGGCCGGCAATAACCCGAACCTGTCCGGCGCCGTTCGCCAGCGCCACGGTGGGGATCGTCCCAGCGGTAATGCTCTGGTAGCCGGGGGTCGCCATTTTGTTTTTCGCGGGCAGGTTGACCCACAGCTGGATCATCTTCAGCTCGCCGCCGCTGCGGGTGAAGGCCTCCGAGTGGAACTCTTCGTGCAGGATCCCGGCGCCCGCCGTCATCCACTGCACGTCGCCTGGACCAATCACCCCGCCGCGTCCGGTGGAGTCACGATGCTCTACTTCACCGGCGTAGACAATGGTGACGGTTTCAAATCCGCGATGCGGATGCTCACCGACGCCGCGTTTTTCGCTGCCCGCCGGGAAGGTGTACGGCCCGGCATAGTCGAGCAGTAAGAAGGGGCTCAGCTGCTGGCCGTGCGTCTGATAGGAAAACATCGAGCGAACCGGGAAGCCGTCGCCTACCCAATGCTGCGCAGGCGCGGTGTAGACTCCTGTGATCTGTTTCATGGCTTTCTCCTGTGTATCGGTATCTGATGTAAATAAGCTTATATCCGGGACGACGTATGCGGTAGTGAGCAAAAATGACCTATACTGTTCCAAAAATGGAACAATGGAGGAAGGATGCAGGATCTCAATGACTTCGCCTGGTTTGTCCAGGTGGTAGACCATGGCGGTTTCGCCGCGGCGGGGCGAGCGCTTGACCAGCCGAAATCCAAACTCAGCCGCCGCATTGCGCAACTCGAGGAGCGGTTGGGCGTGCGTTTGATTCAGCGAACCACCCGTCAGTTCGCGGTCACCGAGGTCGGGCAGACCTTTTATCAGCATTGCAAAGCGATGCTGATTGAGGCCGAGGCGGCGCAGCAGGCGGTCGAGACGCTGCGCGCCGAGCCGCGCGGTAGCGTCAGGATCACCTGTCCGGTCACCTTGCTGCATGTCCATATCGGACCGATGCTGGCGCGATTTATGGCGCGCTATCCTGGGGTAACGCTGCATCTTGAGGCGACCAACCGCCGGGTGGATGTGGTCGGGGAGGGCATTGATGTGGCGATCCGCGTCCGTCCCCGGCCCATCGAGGATAGCGACCTGGTGATGCGTGTGCTGGCGGACCGCGGGCACCGACTGGTGGCCAGCCCGGATCTCATTTCCCGGCTCGGACGTCCGCAGGCACCGTCCGAGCTGAGCGCCTGGCCGGGGCTCAGCCTGGGTGCGAACAAGCATCAGCATAAATGGCAGCTCACCGGGCCCGGGGGAGCGAGAGCGGAAGTGTATTTCACGCCGCGAATGGTGACCACCGATATGCTGGCGCTGCGCGAGGCGGCGATGGCCGGCGTAGGCGTGGTGCAGCTTCCTTTATTAATGGTGCGCGATCAGCTGGCGTCAGGGAAATTAGAGGTGGTTCTGGACGAGTGGCAGCCGCGGCGGGAAGTGATCCATGCGGTATTTGCCTCACGGCGCGGGCTGCTGCCCTCCGTCAGGGCGCTGGTGGACTACCTCAGTGAAGAGTATCAGCGGATGGAGGAGGATTAGTTTCGGGATTGGCTTTTCTCGAGGGGCTCCCCCCCCCCCCCCGGCAGAGAATATAAAAGAAAAAAGCCCGTGCTTGCGTACAGGCTCTCATCTTGAATATGGCGGTGAGGGGGGGATTGACTCGCTCCGCTCGCCGTTACTCGGCCCATCCATGGGCCTCGCCCCTGCGGGGCCAACGCAGGCGTTGTTCAAAAACGCTCCCGGCGTTTTTGTCGGGGCAGCCCGCTTACTGCGTGCGCGGTCTGTCCAACTGGCTGCGCCAGTTGTCGAACCCCGGTCGGGGGTTCTCATCCCCCCCTGTGGAGAATATAAAAGAAAAGAGCCCGTACTTTCGTACAGGCTCTCATCTCGAATATGGCGGTGAGGGGGGGATTCGAACCCCCGATACGTTGCCGTATACACACTTTCCAGGCGTGCTCCTTCAGCCACTCGGACACCTCACCATATTGTCTTTCCCGTTGTTGTCGGGAACGGGCGCTAATGTAGGGAAATACGTATCGCCCGTCAATCAACTTTTTGCAAAAAAAGCGCGTTTAGACAAACTTCGAGCAACTTGCTCCTTAAACGTGCGAAATCCGTTTTTTTTGTCGCCAGTAGCTTTTCCCTTTTCGCTCGGGGGAAATTTGTTATGCTGGCAAACCAATAGAAAACAATGAGTAAAATAAGACGCCAGCGTCAATCGGCCAAAGGCGTCTGCTATCAGGAGCCCCTATGGAGATTATTTTTTACCATCCGACCTTTGATACCCAATACTGGATCTGTGAGCTGGAAAAGCAGTTACCCGGCGCGCGGGTGCGCGAGTGGAAAGCAGGCGATAACCGGCCGGCGGACTATGCCCTGGTCTGGCATCCGCCGGTAGAGATGCTGCAGGGCCGGGCGCTGAAGGCCGTGTTCGCCCTCGGGGCAGGGGTGGACTCTATTCTCAGCAAGCTGCGCGACCATCCGGATATGCTGCCGCTGTCGATTCCGCTGTTTCGTCTCGAAGATACCGGTATGGGACGGCAGATGCAGGAGTATGCCGTGAGCCAGGTGCTGCACTGGTTCCGCCGCTTTGATGACTATCAGGCGCTGAAGCTGGCTTCCCGCTGGCAGCCGCTGCCCGAGTACCGCGCCGACGAATTCACCGTCGGGATTATGGGCGCCGGCGTGCTGGGGGCGAAGGTTGCGGAAAGTCTGCAACCTTGGGGGTTCCCGCTTCGCGTCTGGAGCCGTAGCCGCAAATCCTGGCCGCAGGTGCAGAGCTTCGCCGGCCAGGCCGAGCTGGGCGAATTCCTGCAGGGCACTCGCGTGCTGATCAACCTGCTGCCGAATACCGCCGAAACCGCCGGCATTATTAACCAGACGCTGCTGGCGCAGTTGCCTGATGAGAGCTATGTCCTCAACCTTGCTCGCGGCGTGCATGTCGTTGAAGAGGATCTGCTGGCGGCGCTGAACAGCGGTAAGCTCAAAGGGGCGATGCTCGATGTCTTCAGTCGCGAACCGCTGCCGCAGGAGAGCCCGCTATGGGCGCATCCGCGGGTGGCCATGACCCCCCATGTGGCGGCAGTGACCCGTCCAATGGAAGCTATCACCTACATTGCGGAGACCATTAGCCGGCTTGAGCGAGGGGAGCCGGTAAGCGGTCAGGTCGACCGCCAGCGCGGTTATTAAGACGAGAGAACCCCGCCACGGCGGGGTTTTTGCTAATCAATAGCCCGGTTTCCTGCTATTCTTGCGGCAAACAGAAGAGGAGAATGTGATGTATCCCGTTGACCTGCACATGCATACCGTCGCCAGCACCCATGCCTACAGCACCCTGCACGATTATATTGCGGAAGCAAAGCGTAAAGGGATCAAACTCTTCGCCATCACCGACCACGGCCCGGACATGGCGGATGCTCCGCACTACTGGCACTTCGTTAATATGCGCATCTGGCCCCGCCTGGTAGACGGGGTGGGGATCCTGCGCGGTATTGAGTCGAATATTAAAAATATTGAAGGCGAGATCGACTGTTCCGGACCGATGTTGACTTCCCTCGATCTGATCATCGCCGGATTTCATGAGCCGGTGTTTCCGCCGCAGGATCGTGACACCCATACACAGGCGATGATAGCCGCGATGGCCAGCGGTAAAGTGCATATGATTAGCCATCCGGGTAATCCGAAATTCCCGGTGGATATCCCGGCGATTGCCGAAGCGGCGGCTCGCTACCAGGTGGCGCTGGAGATTAATAACTCCTCGTTCGTATCATCGCGCGTGGGCAGTGAAGACAACTGCCGGGCCATCGCCGCCGCAGTGCGTGATGCCGGGGGATGGGTGGCGCTGGGCTCGGACTCTCACACCGCCTTTACCCTCGGGGAGTTTACCGAATGCCGCAAGATCCTTGATGCGGTCGATTTCCCGGAGGAGAGGATCCTCAACGTTTCTCCGCGTCGCCTGCTTAACTTCCTCGAGTCGCGGGGCATGCCGGCGATCCCGGAATTTGCTGACCTTTAATTTGTATAACTGGAATAACTGAATGAACGAGTTTTCAATCCTCTGCCGCGTGCTGGGTTCGCTGTATTACCGTCAACCGCAGGACCCGCTGCTGGTGCCGCTGTTTACCCTGATCCGCGAGGGCAAACTGGCCGCCAGCTGGCCGCTTGAGCAGGACGAGCTGCTGGCGCGTCTGCAGAAAAGCTGTGAAATGCAGTCCCTGGCGACGGACTATAATGCGCTGTTCGTCGGTGAAGCCTGCAGCGTCCCGCCGTACCGTAGCGCGTGGGTGGAGGGTTCCTCGGAAGCGGAAGTTCGGGCTTTTCTGAGCGAACACGGCATCCCGACAGGGGAAGGTCCGGCGGATCATCTCGGCTCGCTGCTGCTGGCCGCCTCTTGGCTGGAGGATCATGCCGCAGAAGACCAGAGCGAGACGCTGGAGCTCCTGTTCGCCGACTATATCCTGCCGTGGTGCGGGACGATGCTGGGGAAAGTCGAAGCCCATGCGCACACGCCGTTCTGGCGCACCATGGCGCCGTTGACCCGCGACGCCATCGCCGCGATGTGGGACGAGCTTCAGGAAGAAGATGAGCAATAATATGTGATGTAAATCACTGTTTGAATGAAACTGAAAGAAAGTTCATTCATATACTGTGTTTTAGATCGCATTCTTCCGGCGCGTATCTGCTAGGATACGCGCCATGAACATACTCTTCGCAATCGCATTAACGACAGGCATCCTCTCCGGGATTTGGGGGTGGGTGGCGGTCGCTCTCGGCCTGCTGAGCTGGGCCGGATTCCTCGGCTGTACGGCCTATTTCGCCTGCCCGCAGGGCGGCTTGAAAGGGCTGGCCATCTCGTCCTGCACGGTGATGAGCGGCGTGGCCTGGGCGTTAGTGATTATCCACGGTAGCGCGCTGGCGCCACAGGTGCAGATTCTCAGCTATATGATGACCGGTGTGGTCGCCTTCCTGATGTGCATTCAGGCGCGACGGACGCTACTGTCGTTTGTCCCGGGCACCTTTATCGGCGCCTGCGCGACCTTCGCGGCAGACGGCGACTGGCGTCTGGTGATCCCTTCCCTGGCGCTGGGTCTGGTCTTTGGCTATGCCATGAAAAATAGTGGCCTGTGGCTGGCGGCCCGTGCGGATAAGCATAAATTGTTCGTCAACGACAACGCCTGATCGGCGGGACGACTAAAAAACAGGACCTTACGGGTCCTGTTTTTTTATCTTCTCGTCACCGGACAAAGCGATAATCTTGCTCCCGCAGGCGAGAATGCCCTAGTATCGGCAGAAAGCCGTATCCACACGCTATGCCGACAGGAGGAGAAATGGCTGTTAAACCTGAGGTAATTCTCGGCGATATTACGACACTTGATGTCGATGTGATTGTTAATGCGGCAAATCCCTCGCTGCTGGGTGGTGGCGGAGTAGACGGGGCCATCCACCGGGCGGCCGGTCCCGCGCTGCTGGCGGCTTGCAAGCAGGTGCAGCAGCAGCAGGGCGAATGCCCTCCCGGGCATGCGGTAATTACTATTGCCGGCAATCTGCCGGCCAGCGCGGTGATCCACACCGTGGGCCCGGTCTGGCACGGCGGTGACCGCATGGAGGCGCAAACCCTGGCCGATGCTTACAAAAACAGTCTGCAGTTGGCCTCGGCAAACAACTATCGCTCCATTGCGTTTCCGGCGATAAGCACCGGCGTGTATGGCTATCCGAAAGAGGAAGCGGCGGCGATCGCCGTGCGCACCGTCACCGCGTTTCTCACTCGCTATAACCCTCTTGAGCGCGTCCTGTTCGTCTGTTTTGACGAGGAAACGGCGGCTATCTATCGCCGCCTGCTGGCGTCATACCCCTGATTCAACAGAATAGGCTATGATAACCGCCAGTCTTGACGGGAATGATGGGTAGCAGGAGGGAGCAGGGTGTCAGAAGGAAAAGTCCAGCAGAAACAGCAGGCGCGCCGCGCGGAGATCGTTGTCGCTGCGCAAAAATGTTTCGCTGAAAAGGGGCTGCACGGCGCTTCCGTCGCCGATATCGCCCGGGAAGCGGGCCTGAGCGTCGGTCAGCTATATCGCATTTTTGCCAGCAAGGAAGCGATCATCGAAGCGATTGTTAGCGAAATCGTCAACGCCAGAGTCGGGGAGATGATCGATGAGAACCACAATCTGGCGCGTAAAGCGGCGGTTTTGGCTGGCAGGATCCCGACGTCGGCAGCCACCAAAAGCGATAATTATCTGCTGATGGAGATCAATGCCGAGGCCTCGCGTAACCCCCGCTTGCGTGAGATCCTGATGCAGGCCGATCGGCGGTTGAAAGAGGAGGGCGGTCGCCTGTCGCAGCGCTACCATCCCGGGCTCAGCGATGCGCGACGCAATGCCGCATCAGAGCTCATCGCCGTTCTGACAGAGGGGGCAGCTTACCGCTGTGAGCTGAGCGCCTCCACCCCGGTCGATAAGGCAGATTTAGAAGCCCTGTACAATATGATTTTCGACCGGCTTTTTGACGAGCAGGCATAATACGGCACGCCTGGCGTGCCGCACAGGCTAGTGGTTAGCTGGCCGAGGCTGGGGTTTTGGCCGGTTTGTTCATCGGTTTACCGGAGAACAGGAAACGCAGCAGCGGAATGCGCAGGTGAATTTCATACAGGATCAGGGCAATACCCACCACAAAAACTAACCCGCCAATAAAGCCTAAGGTATTGGACTTAATGACCGGGGTGATCCACGCCCCGTACAGCAGCGTCAGCGGATGGTGCACCAGGTAAATAAACAGCGAAGCATTGACGAAATAGGTTACGCGCGCCGACTGGAAGTTCAGCAGGCGATGGCCGAGCGAAAAGACCACATTGACCATCCACAGCCCAAGCACCATGGTGATCACCGATTCCGTTTCATACATCCAGCCGTCGCCAGAGCCGTACTGCTGGTTCAGCCGGTAGGCGATAAATCCCAGCAGCGCCGCTGCGCAGCACCATGGTGACGGGGTGGTAAACATCGCCTTCAGACGCGGATTAATAAAGGTCTGCGCCCCCAGCACAAAGAAGGGAAGATAGAACAGCGTCTGCATCACCACAAAGTTAAACAGACCATTGCTAAGCAGCGGCGGGTAAATCAGGAACAGCGATCGGCGGATCAGCGCGTAAAGCACCCCGAGCGCAAGGAAAATCATCGTTAGCTGGCCCATAGTGACAGTGTCACCAAAGGCTGAGGCGCCCCCTGCCGGGCGGCGCGTCAGCCATTTAAACAGCACCACGCCCAGCGAGGTCAGCACCACCAGCACCAGTAAAAACCACAGGTGGGAAATAAGCTCCCACGCCAGGGTGTTAAATTTGTCGTACCCGGAAAGGGTGTGCCAGTTTTCCGCCTTGCCGTTGACGTACTGCAGCATAATAAACTGCGGCAGCGTCAGCAGTGGGATAGCGGTCAGCATCGGAATACCGACCCGTTCGACGCGCACTTTCCACCACTTTTTCAACGGGTAGCGCATGAACAGCATGTAGGAGAAATAGCCGGAGATGACGAAAAAGACCTGCATCCGGAAGGCATGGATGAAGTCATTAAACAGCGTCAACCACCACGAGGGCTCAGCGCTGTTGACATGCCAGCTGTGGCTGGAATAGATCAGCGAAATGTGGAAAGGGATCCCCAGCAGCATCAGCCAGGCGCGGATGCTGTCGAAGAAATATTCACGCTGTACCGGAGTATTATTCATACGATTCACGACAATCTCAGATAATTCGTCTTATCACTCAAGATGATAACGCTTACATTATCAGCAACCCTACATGAACTCGGGGTACCTGTCTCCAGGATAAGCACGCAAAGTGCAAACGGGATAGCGAACTGTTTATTCCCTGCGCCGCTACGCTGAACAAAGCAGGGATTATGTTGTCGGATTGCCTGAGTTTCCATTAAAATAGATCGGATCGATTTAAGCACACAAAGGGGGAAGTGCTTACTTATATGAAACATAAACCACAGATGATGAAAATGCGTTGGTTAAGCGCAGCCGTAATGTTGTCCCTGTGTACTTCATCTGCATGGGCATTTAGCATTGATGACGTTGCAAAAGAGGCCAAAACGTTAGCCGGGAAAGGCTATGAAGCGCCGAAGAGTAACCTGCCCTCCGCTTTCCGCGACATGAAATACGCGGATTACCAGCAAATTCAGTTTAATCACGATAAAGCTTACTGGAATAACCAGAAAACCCCATTCAAGCTTGAATTTTACCATCAGGGTATGTACTTCGACACGCCGGTCACCATCAATGAAGTGACGGCCACCAGCGAGCGCAAAATTAAATATAGCCCGGACTATTTTAACTTTGGTAACGTTCAGCACGATAAAGACACGGTGAAAGACCTCGGTTTCGCCGGCTTCAAAGTACTGTATCCGATCAATAGCAAAGATAAGAACGATGAGATCGTCAGCATGCTCGGTGCCAGCTACTTCCGCGTGCTGGGTCAGGGTCAGGTTTACGGCCTGTCCGCGCGCGGCCTGGCTATCGATACCGCGCTGCCGTCCGGCGAAGAGTTCCCGCGTTTTCGCGAGTTCTGGATCGAGCGTCCTAAAGCCTCCGACAAACGTCTGACTATCTATGCGCTGCTGGACTCCCCGCGGGCAACCGGCGCTTATCGCTTTGTCATCATGCCGGGACGCGACACCGTGGTAGATGTCCAGTCCAAAGTTTACCTGCGTGACAAAGTGGGCAAACTGGGCGTGGCGCCGCTGACCAGCATGTTCCTGTTCGGTTCTAACCAGCCTTCTCCGGCGCTTAACTATCGTCCGGCGCTACACGACTCCAATGGTTTGTCGATCCTGGCCGGTAACGGCGAGTGGATCTGGCGTCCGCTGAACAACCCGAAACACCTTGCCGTTAGCAGCTATGCGATGGAAAACCCGCAAGGGTTCGGCCTGCTGCAGCGCGGCCGTCAGTTCTCGCGCTTCGAGGATCTCGACGATCGTTATGACCTGCGTCCGAGCGCCTGGATCACCCCGAAAGGGGAGTGGGGCAAAGGGAAAATCGAACTGGTTGAAATCCCGACCAACGATGAAACCAACGATAACATCGTGACTTACTGGACGCCGGATCAGCTGCCGGAGCCGGGCAAGGAGATGAACTTCAAGTACACCATCACCTTCAGCCGCGATGAAGACAAGCTGCATGCGCCGGATAACGCTTACGTTATGCAGACCCGCCGCTCTACCGGCGACGTGAAGCAGTCGAACCTGATCCGCCAGCCGGACGGCACCATTGCTTTCATTGTCGACTTCACCGGCGCCGATATGAAAAAACTGCCGGCGGATACCCCGGTCGCCGCCCAGGCGAGTACCGGCGATAACGCTGAAATCGTTGAAAATACCGTGCGTTACAATCCGGTGACCAAAGGCTGGCGAATGATCCTGCGTTTGAAGGTGAAAGATCCGAAGAAAACGACGGAAATGCGCGCCGCGCTGGTTAACGGTGATGACACGTTGAGCGAAACCTGGAGCTATCAGCTGCCTGCCAATGAATAAGATAACAAAGTACATTGACGCATTGCCGCTGTCGGACGCCGAGAAATCGGCGCTGCCGGACACCAGCCTGCAGGCCGTTCATCAGGCCCTGGATGACGACCATCAGACCTTCGCCCGCGAAGACGACTCCCCGCTGGGGTCGGTCAAGGCACGGCTGGCGCATAGCTGGCCGGATTCGCTGTCTGGCGATCAGCTGGTGAAGGACGATGAAGGCCGTACTCAGCTGCATGCGATGCCTAAAGCCAAGCGCTCCTCAATGATCCCGGACCCGTGGCGTACCAACCCGGTCGGCCGCTTCTGGGACCGTCTGCGCGGACGCGATGTCACGCCGCGCTATCTCTCCCGTCTGACGCAAGAAGAGCGCGAGAGTGAGCAAAAATGGCGTACCGTCGGCACCATTCGTCGCTATATCCTGCTGCTGCTGACGCTGTCGCAGACCGTGGTAGCCACCTGGTATATGAAAACCATTCTGCCTTATCAGGGCTGGGCGCTGATCAACCCGGCCGACATGGTGGGGCAGAACCTGTGGATCTCGTTCATGCAGCTGCTGCCGTACGTGTTGCAGAGCGGCATTCTGATCCTCTTCGCGGTGCTGTTCTGCTGGGTTTCCGCCGGCTTCTGGACCGCGTTAATGGGCTTCCTGCAGCTATTGATCGGCCGCGATAAGTACAGTATTTCCGCCTCGACGGTCGGTGACGAACCGTTGAACCCGGCGCACCGTACGGCGCTGATAATGCCGATCTGTAACGAAGACGTTGACCGCGTTTTCGCCGGCCTGCGGGCGACCTGGGAGTCGGTGAAAGCGACCGGTAACGCCGCTCATTTCGACGTCTATATCCTCAGCGATAGCTATAACCCCGATATCTGTGTGGCTGAGCAAAAGGCGTGGATGGAGCTGATTGCCGAAGTGCAGGGCGAAGGGCAGATCTTCTACCGCCGCCGTCGTCGTCGAGTGAAGCGTAAGAGCGGCAACATCGATGACTTCTGCCGCCGCTGGGGCAGCCAGTATAGCTATATGGTGGTGCTGGACGCTGACTCGGTGATGACCGGTGAGTGTTTGAGCAGCCTGGTGCGCCTGATGGAAGCGAACCCGAATGCCGGGATCATTCAGTCTTCCCCGCGCGCCTCGGGCATGGACACGCTGTATGCGCGTTGCCAGCAGTTTGCCACCCGGGTGTACGGTCCGCTGTTTACGGCGGGTCTGCACTTCTGGCAGTTGGGGGAGTCCCACTACTGGGGCCACAACGCCATTATCCGCGTGAAGCCGTTCATTGAGCACTGCGCGCTGGCGCCGCTGCCGGGCGAGGGCAACTTTGCCGGGTCGATCCTGTCTCACGACTTCGTCGAAGCCGCGCTGATGCGCCGTGCCGGCTGGGGGGTGTGGATTGCCTACGATCTGCCGGGCTCCTATGAGGAGCTGCCGCCGAACCTGCTGGACGAGCTGAAACGCGACCGTCGCTGGTGTCAGGGCAACCTGATGAACTTCCGCCTGTTCCTTGTCAGAGGGATGCACCCGGTTCACCGGGCGGTGTTCCTTACCGGCGTGATGTCCTACCTGTCGGCGCCGCTGTGGTTTATGTTCCTTGCCCTGTCGACGGCGTTGCAGGTGGTGCATGCCCTGACCGAACCGCAGTACTTCCTGCAGCCGCGTCAGCTGTTCCCGGTGTGGCCGCAGTGGCGGCCTGAGCTGGCCATCGCGCTGTTCGCCTCGACCATGGTGCTGCTGTTCCTGCCGAAGCTGCTGAGTATTATTCTGGTGTGGTGTAAAGGGCCGAAAGAGTACGGCGGATTTATCCGCGTCACGCTTTCACTGCTACTGGAGGTCCTGTTCTCGGTCCTGCTGGCGCCGGTCCGTATGCTGTTCCACACCGTCTTCGTGGTCAGCGCCTTCCTCGGCTGGGAGGTGGTATGGAATTCGCCGCAGCGTGATGATGACTCCACGCCGTGGGGGGAAGCCTTTATGCGCCACGGCTCGCAGCTGCTGCTGGGGCTGGTGTGGGCGGTCGGGATGGCATGGCTGGATCTACGCTTCCTGTTCTGGCTAGCGCCGATTGTTGTCTCGCTGATCCTCTCGCCGTTCGTATCGGCGATTTCCAGCCGGGCGACAGTGGGCCTGCGCACCAAGCGCTGGAAGCTGTTCCTGATCCCGGAAGAGTATTCGCCGCCGCAGGTGCTCAAGGATACCGATGCGTACCTGACGATGAACCGTCAGCGTTCGCTGGACGATGGCTTTATGCACGCGGTGTTTAATCCGTCGTTTAACGCCCTCGCCACCGCAATGGCCACTGCGCGCCACCGTCAGGGTCATATCCTGGAGATCGCCCGCGAGCGCCATGTCGAGCAGGCGCTGAATGAAACGCCGGATAAGCTGAACCGCGATCGCCGACTGGTGCTGTTGAGCGACCCGGTAACCATGTCGCGTCTGCACTATCGCGTATGGGCCGCGCCGGAGAAATACTCTTCATGGGTGAACGCCTATCAGCAGTTGGCGCTTAACCCGCTGGCGCTGAAAACGAAATAAGCCGTACGTTAAGGAAAATACCGGCAGCGATGCCGGTATTTTTTTATCTGAAATACGAGGATGTGGATGCGAATACTACCGATCATTGCCATGGCGCTGCTGCTCAGCGGCTGCGGCAGCATTATCAGCCGTACGGTGCCCGGGCAGGGGCATGGCAATCAATATTACCCGGGCGTACAGTGGGATGTTCGCGATTCGGCATGGCGCTATCTCACCATTCTCGACCTGCCGTTCTCGCTGGTATTTGATACGCTTCTGCTGCCTCTGGACGCCAGCCACGGACCCTATAACTGATTAACGCTCGTCCCACTCGTCGGCTGCCGTCTGCCCCTCTTCGGTGTCCAGCGAGGGCTCGAGCTGAAATTCGCCTTCATCCCATTCGTGGAGCGTATTTTCCTCCAGCCACTCCTGACGCAGCTCTATCTCATCATAATCCCCGTCGAAGACGCTCTGCGCGGCTTCGCCGCTGAGCATCGGGAGGCATTCGCCTTGTTCCTCTTCGTCAGCAAAAAATTCGGCCTGCCAGGCGATATCGCCATCCTGCAGCACATACTTTTGAATGTTGAGCTGCTCAACGTTGGCGCTCTCTTCATCGCTGTCAGGGTTGTTGGCGAGAAATTCTTCACGTGCTGCATCAATAGCTTCTTCAAGCGTGGCGTAGAACATCGAATCCTTTGGCATAGCGAATCTCCTGAGAAGAATATGAATTGAACACGATTCAATCTATAGAAGGCGGTACGCACGGCGTCAAGGGACAGAGCCACTCTCGACGTTAATTTACTGAATGCGAAGTATCCGCGGCTGGCCGACGCAGGCTGAGGGTGGAGTAGATCGCATTAAACAATACCACCCCTGCGGTGACCAGAAATACAGCGCGGAAGCCATAGTTAGCGGAAACCGACGCGCCAATCAGGGGGCCGGTAACGTTGCCAATATCGCGGAACGACTGGTTATAGCTGAAGATTCGCCCGGAGATCTGACTGGTGGAGTTGTACACCAGCAGGGTTTGCACCGCCGGCAGCAGCGCGCCGTCCGCGGCGCCGAGCAGGAATCGCAGGATACCTAACTGCAGCGGGGTCTGAACGAACGACATCGGGATCAGGAGTAGCACCGAGATAATCAGCGCCACGATGAGGATTTTTTCCGGCCCGATGCGATCCCCCAGTTTGCCCAGCCGCGGGGCGCTCATCAGCGCGGCAATGCCCGGCACCGAGGCGATCATTCCGCTGATAAAGGCGATGTTACTGACGTTGCCCGCGAGATCGCGTACATAAAGCGTCAGGATCGGCGCAATGGAACCGGTGGCCACCTGGATTATCAGCGAGGTCACAAACAGGCTGAGCACCAGTTTGGGATTCTGCAGCGAGGAGAACACCTCTCTGGCACTGAGCATCTCTTTCCTGGCGATCGGCACAAAATTTTCGCGGATTAAAAACAGGGTAAACAAGAAACAGATAAATAGTACCGCCGCGGTCATAAAGAAGACGGTGCGCAATCCCCAGTGGTCGGCCAGGAAGCCACCTGCCAGCGGGCCGAGCAGGGCGCCGCTTACCGCGCCGGTAGACAGTGTCCCCAGCGCCCAGCCGCTTTTATGGCGCGGGATCTGGGTGGCGATCAGGGCGTTGGCGTTAGGAATAAAACCGCCCAGCAGGCCGAGCAATGCGCGCAGCAGCAGAAACTGCCAGATATTCTGCGCCATTCCCATCAGCATCATCACGATGGCCATCCCGAGGGCGGAACGCAGCAGCATGATTTTTCTCCCCTTGCGATCAGCAAGCCCCCCCCAGAACGGCGAGGCGATGGCGGAGAAAAGAAAGGTAATACTAAAGACCAGCCCGGACCACATGTTCAGGGCGCTATGCCCGGTGACGCCGAGCTGTTCGACGTAGAGTGGCAGAAAGGGCATGACCAGGCTGAAGGCGGCGCCGGTTAAAAAGCAGCCAAGCCAGGTCACGGTCAGGTTTCGTTTCCAGTTAATGGGGGTTTCAGCAGACGACATAGGGTTCCACTGGCCTGCGCGGCAGGTCAAATTAAGAGAAAATATGAGCCTGCTAATTATGCGCCTGAGAAATAGATGCCGCAATGGAGGAGAGCTTTTAAAGCTAAAGGAGAGCCTAAAGCCTGAGCGGCGAAGCTTCCCGGCCGGGATGAGCGCGGCCGGGAAAAGGGATCAGTAGCGGGAGGGCATGCCTTCGGGGCGGGTTTTGAAGCGACGATGGAGCCACATATACTGTTCCGGGGCCATCATGATGCACTGCTCAACGATCTTGTTCATCCACGCGGCGGTGGTTTCCGCGTCGTCCAGCGGCGGGGAACACTCTGGCGGCAGGATAATCAGTTCATAACCTTTACCGTCCGGTTTGCGGCGCGGGACGAAGGGCACGATGCAGGCTTTGGACATTTTCGCCAGCATCCAGGTGCCGGAGGTGGTCGCCGCCTGGTCGACCGCAAACAGTGGGGCAAAGACGCTGGCGGTCGGGCCGTAATCGTGATCCGGTGCGTACCACACCACTTCGCCTTTTTTCAGTGCCCGGATCATGCCTTTCAGATCCTTACGGTCAATCATATCCTTATTGGAGCGCAAGCGGCCCCAGGTCTGCAGCCAGTCGATCACCGGGTTGTCGTTGGGGCGATAGACGCCAATCCCCGGCTCGTTCATACCGAACATCCGCGCACCCATCTCGAGAGTGAGGAAATGAATACCGATCAGCAGAATGCCGCGCTGCTGCGCCTGCACATCGCGGATATGCTCAAAGCCGATGGTGTCGGTCCAGCGGGCGATACGACGAACCGGCCAGAACCAGGCCATACCGGTCTCCATCAGCCCCATGCCCACCGATTCAAAGTTCATCACCACCATCCGGTGGCGTTCCTGCTCGCTTTTCTCGGGGAAGCAGAGCTCAAGGTTGCGATAGGCGATTTTCGCCCGGCGCTTCATAAAGCGCATGGCCAGACGGCCGATGGCGTTCCCGAGGCGGTAGATCAGCGGGTAGGGCAGTTGGACAACCAGCCACAGCAGGCCGATACCCAGCCACAGCAGCCAATAGCGCGGATGCAACAGCGCCGGAGAAAATTTAGGCAAATGAGTCATTTGATACCCGTATCAGTAAGCAACGTCTTATATTATCGCATTTTTTTACCGGCCAGCCAAAGGCGGCGGCAGTCAGATCGTTTTGTTAAGCGGGGCGTGACAGGGTGAGAGAAATGTAGCGTAAAATGTAGGGATGTAAATTAAACAGCTTTGCTATATCATGCCCGCCGTTTATTTCCTCATTTCTATGTCGAGCAGGTACACCATGCCAGTGTTACACAACCGCATTTCAAATGAGACGTTAAAGGCGCAAATGCTGGCTGAAACCGAGCCGCGCACGACGATCTCATTCTATAAATATTTCACCATTGTCGACCCGCAGGCGACCCGTGATGCGCTGTGGGTTGCCTTAACCCAGCTGAAGGTCTTTGGCCGCATCTATCTGGCCCGGGAAGGGATCAACGCGCAAATCAGCGTGCCGCAAAGCAACGTTGAGGCTCTGCGTGAGTTTCTCTATGGCTTCGATCCGGCGCTGGCGGGGCTGCGTTTCAATATCGCCGTGGAGGACGATGGTAAGTCTTTCTGGGTGCTGCGCCTGAAAGTTCGCGATCGTATCGTCGCCGACGGCATCGACGATCCCTCGTTTGACGCCTCCAATGTGGGGGAGTATCTCAAGGCGGCGGAAGTCAACGCGATGCTTGACGATCCGGATGCCGTGTTTATCGATATGCGCAACCACTATGAATATGAGGTGGGCCATTTCGAAAACGCGCTGGAGATCCCGGCGGATACCTTCCGCGACCAGCTGCCGAAAGCCGTGGAAATGATGCAGGACCATAAAGACAAGAAAATTGTCATGTATTGCACCGGCGGCATTCGCTGTGAAAAAGCCAGCGCCTGGATGAAGCATAACGGCTTCAATAAGGTCTGGCACATCGAGGGTGGCATCATCGAGTACGCCCGTCGCGCCCGCGAGCAGGGGCTACCGGTGCGCTTCATTGGCAAAAACTTTGTCTTTGATGAGCGGATGGGCGAGCGGATCTCCAATGACGTTATCGCGCACTGTCATCAGTGCGGCGCGCCGTGCGACACCCATACTAACTGCCTGAACGATGGCTGCCATCTGCTGTTTATCCAGTGCCCGAGCTGCGCCGAGAAGTTTGCCGGCTGCTGTAGCGAAGCCTGCATGGAAGAGCATAAGCTACCGGAAGAGGAGCAGCGTAAGCTGCGCGCCGGGCGTGAAAACGGCAACAAAATCTTTAATAAATCCCGTGGCCGGCTGAATACCAAACTCGGGATCCTCGATCCGGAGCCGTCAGAAAAACCATAACCAGACGAGATCGATGATCGCCAGCAGCAGCCAGAGCGCCAGGTAGATCATAAAATGCTCGCGCACGTTGTTGACCAGCATATTAAACAGGCGACGCATAACCGCTCTCAATCACTAACGGCCTCAGCAGAGGCCGTTTCTTTACCCGACGGCAAAAGTGCCGCATTCCATTACGCGTTAAAGCGCGCCAGAGAAAAGGGGGCCAGATTGAAGCTCGATGCTTCGCCCTGAGCAAACTGACTGGCAATTTCGCCCAGCACCGGCGCAAACTTAAAGCCGTGGCCGCTCAGCCCGGTGATCAGCAGCGTGTCTGGCCTGCCTGGCAACGTATCGATAATAAAGTCCTCATCGACGGTATTGTCGTAGGTACAGGAGGCACCGTGCAGGCAGCCGCCGATGCCAGGCAGGACGTTACGCAAAAACGGGAAGGATTCGGAACCATCGCTGGCGACAGCGCCAAACGCTACCCGTTCCTGCGGGGTGGAGATCGGCTGGCCGCCGTTATGCTTGCCAATCTTCAGTTCATTATCTTCCGCCGGGAAGCCGTAATATTGATCGCCGTTGGGCATCTCACCGGTGAATGCCGGGAAATGATTTTTGCTGCTGTAACGGCCATCGGCCTGGTACCAGGCGAAGACCTTGCGTACCGGCTGGATGGGGAGATCCGGCAGCAGGCGGGTAACCCAGGTGCCGGCGCTGACCAGCAGCTTTTTACCATGATATTCACCGTCGAGGGTATCGATGGTGATCCCGTCAGCATGGTGATGAATAGCCGAGACCGGACAGTTGAATAGCTGCGCGCAGCCTGCTTCCCGCGCCAGTCGGATCCAGGTTTCGACGGCCAGTTCGCTGCGCAGTACGCCGGAAGCGGGTTCGAAAATCGCCCGATAGTCATCGGGGAGGCGTATCTCCGGCCAGCGCTGCATCACGGCCTGGGCATCAAGCTCTTCCACCTCAAGCTGGAACGCACGGGCGCTGGCGGCGACGTTGGCGAGAAAAGCGGAGCTGGCGGGGCCGAGGTTAATGACGCCGGTGCGTTCAAACACGGCTTCGCCACTGATCTCTGCCAGTTCGTCCCATAGCTGCTGGGCACGCAGCACCAGCGGAACATATTTCTCACCTTCGCCATAGGCGTGACGGATAAGACGGCTGCTGCCGTGATGGCTGCCTTCCTGGTGGGGAGGTTGATGGGCATCGGTCATCAGAACATTGAGTCCGGCACGGCGCGCATAATAGCCAGCGGCGGCGCCGACGGAGCCGCTGCCAATAATGATAAGATCGTATTGCATGGTGAGTTCCGGGTAATTGCCTTGTTAGCAGGGTAATTAACTCCCTGTGCTTATACAAGCCCGAAAATAATTCAGGCACCCGCAGGTGCCTGTTAAGTTTAATGTTAAGTCATTCGCAAGCCGCGTTAATGTCGGCGGTACTCGTTTTCCTGGTATTCGCCAGATTCAATCTTCGCAATGCCTGCTTCCAGGATTGAAATAAACTGACGTGCGACGTCCGTCGTTAGCCATAGCGTCTGGCCGATCTCAGCGTCATTACTGTTTTCTTGAGTGGGGTTCTGGTAGTGCAGGCGCAACATCAGCGCATCGTAGCTATCAACGGTGCTGATGTCCCATCCAACGAGGGGATGGGTCTGAATGACTTCATTATTTTTTTCCATCATAACCCCTTATTCATATGTTAAAAGACAACAATTCTCGAGGTTTAATGCATATTTTTTGAAGCAAGTTAATTATATCAGGGATCAAGAATAAACTCGAGAAATTAAATGAAAGGCAGCATGATTTTCTTCTTTTGCCGCTTTTTTACTCAAGATAAGCGCGTAAAATGGCCACTTTAGTCGATATTGAGCAGAATAATCAGGACTATTCTGAACAGAAGAGGGGATAAAAAAAGCCGGGGCGACCCGGCAAAAAAAGCACAATGAGGGAGCAAACCAGAGTAACTGGATCCCGCCATGCTTCAGGAGAGATCGTGGACAAACCAGTCGTCCGCGCTTTCCCATGTTTCCTGCAGGATTTCGCTTATCCGGTCTTTGTCTTCTTTCAGGGCGCCAAACACCGAGAGCTGATTACCGGTGGCGTAGCGGACGCTCACCTGGCTATCGATGGCCGGGAATTGCTCGGCGATACGGCGAGAGAGTTCGTTATTCAGCGCTTCCAGCGCGCCGTTAGGTAAGGCGGTCGTTTTGGCGATAGACACTTCAATGCGCATAATTGCCCCCTGCGTTCGATACTGGTTATTTATACAGTATCCGGTTAGCGTTGACAACAGGGGGCTGCGTTTTTATTTCTTCACGGTCCAGCGAACGGTTTCACCCGCCAGGAAGGGCACCAGGGTGTCATTAGGCAGGGCAATGCTGTCCACAACGGTCGTCTCTTCACGCACCAGTTCAACGTAGCTCTCATTGACCGGCAGACCGTAGAAGCGCGGGCCGTTCAGCGAGCAGAAAGCCTCAAAGTACTGCAGAGCGTTCATTTCTTCAAACACCGTGGCGTAGCTGCCGAGGGCGGTCGGGGCGTTAAAGCAGCCGGCGCAGCCACAGCTGGCTTCCTTACGGTGGCGGGCGTGCGGCGCGGAGTCGGTGCCGAGGAAGGCGCGGCTGAAGCCGCTGGCGACCAGCTCCCGCAGAGCCTGCTGATGAATATTGCGTTTAAGTACCGGCAGACAGTACAGGTGAGGGCGAATGCCGCCCACCAGCATATGGTTGCGGTTGAACATCAGATGCTGCGGGGTGATGGTAGCAGCCAGCAGTTCATTACCGTCACGCACGTACTCGGCGGCGTCTTTGGTGGTGATATGTTCAAAAACCACTTTCAGGCCGGGCAGGCGCTGGCGCAGGGGCTCCATCACCGTCTCAATAAAGCGCGCTTCACGATCGAAAATATCAATCTCGGCGTGAGTGACTTCGCCGTGAACGAGCAACGGCATCCCCAGTTTTTCCATCCGCTCCAGCACTGGCATAATGGCGTCGGTGCTGGTGACGCCGTGGCTGGAGTTAGTGGTGGCATTGGCCGGGTAGAGCTTGGCGGCGGTGAAAACCCCTTCGTTAAAGCCGCGTTCCAGCTCCGCTGGGTCGAGGGAGTCTGTCAGATAGCAGGTCATCAGCGGGGTAAAATCATGCCCGGCCGGCACGGCGTCCATAATGCGCTGGCGGTAAGCGATAGCCGCCGCGACGGTGGTGACAGGCGGCACCAGATTCGGCATCACGATCGCCCGGCCATAAAACTCACTGGTATAAGGCACGACGGTTTTCAGCATATCGTCATCGCGCAGATGGATATGCCAGTCGTCTGGGCGGCGGATTTTCAATACCTGGGATTGTGCTGTCATGGAAGGCTCCGGCTAATAGGTTCAGTCATCAGGGCTGTTTTTTGCCGGGCACTAAGGATAAGCGTAAACGTTTTCCTTTGCACTCATTTCCGTAAAAAATTCAGGGCGCCGTAGCGCCCTGGAGATTAATTGGTAAAGGGGATAACAATCTCGCCTGGCTTCACCTCTATACCTTTGGCGTATTTCTTCGCCAGCGCTTCGCCGGTGCTGGCGTCCTCACGCAGGACATAAGCCGGCTGCTGGCTGAAGTAGCTGCGCAGAGACTGATTCAGGTAGGGGAGCAGGGCCTGAATAACCGACTGCAGCTTCTCCGGCGCCACTTTGGCATCGACCACTTCCATTTCCTGCAGGAAGATGGCGCCTTTCTCTCGGTCAAAGGTTGGCAGCGCTTTGAGCTTCAGATCGATCGTCGCTTTCTGCGTGCCGAACAGGGAGTTAAGATCGACGTTGGCGATCCCGCTCAGGGTGACTTTGCCCGGCTCCTCGCGCCCGATAGCGCTGGTCAGGTTCTGCAGTTCGATATGGGCGTCGGCAACGCCTTTCAGACCAATATCTTTGGCGAAATGGTTTCGCTTCTGCAGGGCCTGGTTAATCTCCTGCTCGCTTACCGTGTATTGGGTCAGCTGATTACAGCCGCTCAGCAGGCCGCTGACAATTAGCGCGGCGGCGATCAATATCTTTTTCATGGGGTTCCTCAAGCTCATACCTTCCTTCATCCTGACACAAAGCATCATGACCTGTCAGCACCCATCGCGCCAGCAGAATAGGCTGAAAGCAGGAGAAACCGCCGCCGCGCGCATCAGGTGCGCGGCTCCAGCATACCGGAGGCAGAGCGTTTCGGACTGAATTGCCACCATAGCGCCAGGAAGGTGATAACCCCGATGGCGCCGAGCATCAGCCACGGCAGTTCGGGCTGGCCGACGGCTTTCCCGGCATCAAACAGCCAGCCGCCGCCCGCGTAACCCAGCGCGCCGCCGAAGGCGAGCCCCAGACGGCTGAAACCCATATAGCTGCCACGCGCCCGGGCGTCCGCCAGCGAAGCGCCCAGCGTCTCGCGGGCGGGTTCGGCAATGATAGAGCCGATGTAAAACAGGCAAATCAGGGTAAACAGCTGCTGTAAACTGCTGGTCATCCCGATGGGGAGCATGGCCAGGGTCATCACCAGCAGACCGGCCATCAGCCGGTGCTCAAGGCGGAAGCGTTTTTCGCTCCAACGGGCAATAGGATAGAGCAGGGTGAGCGAAATGGTGGCTTCGATGGCGTACATCCATTTCACGGCGGCCGGCGAGCCGGCGATGTCATTCACCATGATCGGCAGCATCAGCATCACCTGCACCGCCAGCATATAATAGCCGGTCAGCGTCAGGACATAGGTGACGAAGCGTTTGTCCCGCAGCACCCGGCCCAGCCCCTCGCGAATCGGCGTTTTCACCGTCGAGAGCTTCCATGCCGGCAGATACCAGGCGTTAAACGCGGCGCAGGCGATAAACAGCGCGGCGCCGGCGCTGCACACCAGGCGAAAATCATACTGCAGCAGCCAGCTGCCCAGCAGCGCGCCAATCACCGCGCCGGCGCTATCCTGCATCATCAGGATGGAGAAAAAGCGGCCGCGCTGATGCGGACGCACCAGCTTAACCACCAGCGCCGCCCGCGGCGGATCGAACAGTGTACCGCCGAGTCCGGAGAGTATGCACGAGAACCACAGCACCCACGGCTCATGGGCGACGGCCATCGCCGCGAAACCGCCGGCACGCATCAGCATACCGGTGACGATCATCGGTTTCGCGCCGAAGCGGTCGGCGATGGCGCCGCCAAAGATGCCTAATCCCTGCTGTACCAGCTGGCGCAGGCCGAGCGCAATGCCGACCATCAGCGCTGCCCAGCCCATCTGATCGACAAAGCGGATGGAAATCAGCGGAAAAACGACAAAAAAGCCCAGCACGACCAGCATGTTATCGACTAACAGGAAATATTTACCCAGGCTCCTTGCCTGCGAGACGCGGGACATTTCCCCTCCAGGGAAAAATAGAGATAAGCGAGGATATTCTGCGGACAATCTGCTGCTTTTCCCAGCACCCTTGCGACAATATTTTTTTATCAAAAAGCAAGATCGATTGAGCCTATTCATCGAAAAGAGGAGATGGCGCAGAAAATGGTATGTTGCTGTTTTCACACTATCGTGCAGGAAAGGTATAGTGATGAAAGCAAGAGTGAAGTCAGGGGGACTGAAAAAGGAAATGTTTGGCTATCGCAGTAACGTGCCGAAGGTGCGTTTGACGACGGACCGGCTGGTGGTGCGCCTGGTTCACGATCGTGACGCCTGGCGTCTGGCCGATTATTACGCCGAAAATAAAGCGTTCTTAAAACCCTGGGAGCCGGTTCGTGACGACAGCCACTGCTATCCCTCCGGATGGCAGGCGCGTCTGTCGATGATCGCTGAGTTTCATAAGCAGGGGTCAGCTTTTTATTTCGCGCTGCTCGACCCTGAGGAAAAAGAGATCATCGGTGTGGCGAATTTCTCCAACGTGGTGCGCGGATCTTTCCATGCCTGTTATCTTGGCTATTCCATTGGCGAGAAGTGGCAGGGGCAGGGGCTGATGTTTGAAGCGCTGACGTCGGCGATTCGCTATATGCAGCGCACGCAGCATATTCATCGCATTATGGCCAACTACATGCCGCATAATCAGCGCAGCGGCGCGCTGCTGGCGCGGTTGGGGTTTGAAAAAGAGGGTTACGCCAAAGATTATCTGCTGATTGACGGGCAGTGGCGTGACCATGTACTGACGGCGCTAACGACGCCGGACTGGTCTGCGGGACGTTAAGGAGAGAGGATGAAATATCAGTTAACTGCGCATGAAGCGCGCGTCATTGGCTGCCTGCTGGAAAAGCAGGTCACCACCCCCGAGCAGTATCCGCTGTCGGTAAATGCTGTGGTGACCGCCTGCAATCAGAAAACCAACCGCGAGCCAGTGATGTCGCTGAGCGAAAGCGAGGTCCAGGCCCTGCTGGATACGCTGGTGAAACGGCACTATCTGCGCACGGTCAGCGGATTCGGTAATCGCGTCACCAAGTATGAACAGCGCTTTTGCAACTCTGAATTTGGCGATCTGAAGCTTAGCGCCGGCGAGGTCGCGGTGGTCACGACGCTGCTGCTGCGCGGTGCTCAGACGCCGGGCGAACTACGCAGCCGGGCGCAGCGGATGTATGAGTTCAGCGATATGGCGGAAGTGGAAAGCGTGCTGGAAGGGCTGACGACGCGCGAAGATGGCCCCTTCGTCGCCCGGCTGCCCCGGGAGCCGGGAAAACGGGAAAGCCGCTATATGCATCTGTTTTGCGACGATATGGACACGCTGATCACCACAGTGGAAGCTCTCGCGCCGCTGGACGATGACGGCGATCTGCGCGCCAGGGTTGAAGCGCTGGAGGGCGAGGTGGCGGAGCTGAAAGCGCGCCTCGATTCGCTGTTACACCATCTGGGAGACTAAAACGTGGGGACAAGATTGCGCATTGGGGTGGTCGGCTTAGGCAGCATTGCGCAGAAAGCGTGGCTGCCGGTGCTGGGGGCGGCGGAAAGCTGGACGCTGCAGGCGGCCTGGTCGCCGGGTAAAGAGAAGGCGCTGCGGATCTGCGAAACCTGGCGGATGCCATACGCTGATTCCCTCGATGCCCTGGCGGCACAGTGCGATGCGGTCTTTGTCCATACCTCGACGGCTTCACATTATGAAGTAGTGAATCACTTACTGAATGCCGGGGTTCATGTTTGTGTGGATAAACCATTGGCGGACAAGCTGAGTGAGGCGGAGACGCTGGTCGAGCTGGCGGCGCGACGTCGACTGACGTTGATGGTCGGTTTTAATCGCCGCTTCGCGCCGCTCTATCGGGAGCTGAAGGGGCGGCTGGGCGAGGCGGCCTCGCTGCGGATGGATAAGCATCGTAGCGATAGCGTCGGTAACGATCTGCGCTTTACGCTGCTTGATGACTATCTGCATGTGGTGGATACCGCGCTATGGCTGGCCGACGGTCAGGCGCGTCTGCGCGGCGGCGCGCTGAAGATCACCCCGCAGGGCGAAATGCTCTATGCCGAACATCAGTTCAGTTCGCCCCGGCTGCAGGTCACCACCAGCATGCATCGTCGCGCAGGCAGCCAGCGCGAGTGGGTGCAGGCGGTCACGGATGGCGGGCTATATGCCGTCAGCGAGATGCGCGAATGGCAGGAGGAGTGCGGTCATGGCGTGGTCCAGCGCCCGGTTGCCGGCTGGCAAACCACCCTTGAGCAGCGCGGCTTTGTCGGCTGCGCGCGCCATTTTATCGAATGCGTGCAAAATCAGACAGTTCCTGAAACTGCAGGCGAACAGGCGCTGCTGGCTCAGCGGATCGTTGAGAAACTGTGGCGCGACGCCATTAGCGAATAATCCATTGTAACAACTGACAGTAGTAATTCATGTTGAACCCGGTAGACTATCGCCACTTTCCAGCGCCCGCATTTGCGGGCGTTTTACTCCAGGGTTTGGAATAACAGCGTAATGAACCTTTTAAAATCACTGGCGGCAGTCAGTTCGATGACCATGTTTTCGCGCGTGCTGGGCTTTGCCCGCGATGCGATTGTGGCGCGTATTTTTGGCGCCGGGATGGCGACTGATGCCTTTTTTGTCGCCTTCAAACTGCCTAACCTGCTGCGGCGTATTTTTGCCGAAGGCGCCTTCTCACAGGCGTTTGTGCCGATCCTTGCCGAATATAAAAGCAAGCAGGGCGAAGATGCCACCCGCGTGTTTGTCTCATACGTCTCCGGGCTGCTGACCCTGGCCCTGGCTATCGTTACCGTTATCGGGATGCTGGCGGCGCCGTGGGTAATCACCATTACTGCGCCCGGCTTTGCCGATACCGCCGATAAGTTTGCGCTAACCACCCAGCTGCTGCGTATTACCTTTCCCTATATTTTGCTGATCTCCCTGGCTTCGCTGGTGGGGGCGATCCTCAATACCTGGAACCGCTTCTCGGTGCCGGCCTTTGCGCCGACGTTCCTCAACGTCAGTATGATTGGCTTTGCGCTGTTTGCCGCGCCATATTTCCATCCGCCGGTGCTGGCGCTGGCCTGGGCGGTGACGGTCGGCGGCGTGCTGCAGCTGGCTTACCAGCTGCCGCATCTGAAGAAGATTGGCATGCTGGTCCTGCCGCGAATTAATCTGAAAGATGCCGGCGCGATGCGGGTGGTGAAGCAGATGGGGCCGGCGATCCTTGGCGTGTCGGTAAGCCAGATCTCCCTTATCATCAATACCATTTTCGCCTCATTCCTCGTGTCGGGCTCGGTGTCGTGGATGTATTATGCCGACCGCCTGATGGAGTTTCCCTCCGGCGTGCTGGGCGTGGCGCTCGGCACTATCCTGCTGCCATCGCTGTCAAAAAGCTTCGCCAGCGGTAACCATGACGAGTATTGCCGGCTGATGGACTGGGGACTGCGTCTCTGTTTTCTGCTGGCGCTGCCGAGCGCGGTGGCGCTGGGGATCCTCGCCAAACCGCTAACCGTGGCTCTGTTCCAGTACGGCAAATTCAGCGCCTTTGACGCGGCGATGACCCAGCGCGCGCTGGTGGCTTATTCCGTGGGGCTGATGGGCCTTATCGTGGTGAAAGTGCTGGCGCCGGGCTTCTATTCCCGTCAGGACATCAAGACCCCGGTCAAGATTGCTATTATCACCCTGATTATGACCCAGGTAATGAACCTGGCGTTTATCGGCCCGCTGAAGCATGCGGGTCTGTCGCTGTCCATCGGCCTGGCGGCCTGCCTGAACGCCGCGCTGCTCTACTGGCAGCTGCGTAAACAGAAAATTTTCACCCCGCAGCCAGGCTGGTTGGCCTTCCTGCTACGTCTGATTATTGCAGTGCTGGTTATGGCCGCGGCGCTGCTGGGCGTCATGCATCTCATGCCTGAGTGGTCGCTGGGGACGATGCCGTTCCGTCTGATGCGTTTGCTGGCGGTGGTTATCGCCGGGGTGGTAGCCTATTTCGCCACGCTGCTGGTGCTGGGCTTCCGCGTGAAAGAGTTTGTCCGTCGCACGGCGTAAGCGGTTGTGAGGGTAGAAAAACCCCGCTTCGCCTCAGGCGAAGCGGGGTTTTTTTTATGATGCGCTGCGTTCGGCAGCGAGGATGCGGGCATTCTCCAGCAGACGGATCGCCAGGGCTAGCGCGCCAGTGATCACTGCCAGCGTGACCACTCCGTTCCAGCCGGCCAGCACGTACAGCTTACTGCCCAGCACCGACCCCAGCGACATCCCGATAAACACCACGGTGAACAGCAGGGCGTTGAGGCGGCCGCGGGCCTGTGGCTCAAGGCCATATACCAGGTTCTGATGCGCCACCAGGCTTGACTGCAGGCCAAGGTCAAAGCCAATCGCCGACAGGGCAATCAGCGCCAACTGAGCGTGCACTGGCAGCAGCGGCAGCATAAACATCAGGGCAAAGGAGAGGGTGACCAGCGCCGCACCCATCTGTGTCACCTTACCGGCGCCAAATTTATCGGCCAGACCGCCGGCAAGCGGCGCGGCCAGCGCCCCGGCGGCCCCGGCGATACCGAAACCGCCCGCTACTGCGCTGCCCATGTGATAGTGTTCGGAGAGCATCACCGCCAGCGTCGACCAGAAGGCGCTAAAGGCGATGGAGAGCGCGCCCTGAGCTAGCGCGGCGCGGCGTAATGCCGGGTAACGCTGCCACAGATGCGCCATCGAGGCCATCAGCTGCGGATAGCTCAGCGTCGAGTGCACAGCGAAGCGCGGCAGGACGCGCCACATTACCAGGCCAATCAGCGCGACGCTGACCGCCGCCGCCTGATACATCACCCGCCAGCCGAATACGGCGCCCACCACGCCGCTGACCGTCCGGGAGAGCAGGATCCCCAGCAGCAGCCCGGTCATCACCGTGCCCACCATTTTTCCCTGCTTGCCCGCCGGGGCGAGGATCGCCGCCGCCGGGACGATATCCTGCGCCATGGTCGCCGCCATACCGATCAGCAGACTGACCACCAGCAGTGAGCTGAGCTGGCCGGTGAGGCTGCACAGGAGCAGCAGGAGCGCCAGCAGCGCGCTTTTCACCAGGATCAGCCGGCGGCGATCGTGGCGGTCGCCGAGCGGGAGCAGGAACAGAATGCCGAGCGCATAACCCGCCTGCGTCAGGGTAGGGACCAGACCCATACCTTCTACAGTCAGGTGGAGATTGGCGCCCATCAACGGCAGCAGCGGCTGCGCGTAGTAAATAGAGGCGACGCTAAAGCCGGCGCCGAGTGCGAGAATGAAGATAATCCAGCCTGCGTCGCGGGTGGAAAGGGAAGTCGGTGTCATGTTCAATGCCTCATAGATGCGATGGGGCTATTTTTCCCTGAACGCGACTGGCGCGGTAGCCGGGCTGGTGGTAAAACGGTTATACGTAGCACGTATAGGCAAAAGGAAAATGAAAAGACAAGAGCGTATAGACCGCATTGAGCTGATGCGCACCTATATCCGCATCGTAGAGGCCGGATCGCTCTCCGCCGCCGCAGGGCAGATGGACACTACCCAGGCGACCGTCAGCCGCCGCCTGCAGTCCCTTGAAGGGCTGCTGGGGGTTAAGCTGATCCTGCGCACCACCCATGCGATGAAGCTCACTGACGATGGCGAACGCTGTTATCGTCACGCCCGTCAGGTGGTGGACGCCTGGCTGGCGCTGGAGGATGACCTGCGTATTGCCGACGATCGGCCGGTGGGCGTTCTGCGAGTGCGGGCGCCCCACGCGTTTGGCCAGCAGCAGCTGCTGGCGCCGCTGGTGGCATTTCTACAGCGCCATCCGCAGCTGTCGGTGGAGTGGATGCTAAACGATAATACCGTCGACTTCCTCAGCGATAATATCGACTGCGCTATTCGCGTGGGGGCGGAGGTGGATCCAGCAACGGTATCCGTACTGCTGGCGGAAGTGCCGCGCTGCGTAGTGGCTTCTCCTGAGCTGCTGGCGAAGTATCCGCCGTTAACGTCGCTGGAGGCGTTATCGGGCCTGCCATGGATCGCCATTAATACCTTTTATCAGCATGAGGTACGGCTCAGGCATCAGGCAAGCGGGCAGATTGTCTCTACAGCGATTACTCCCTGTCTGAGCACTGACAGTCTTTACGTCGCGCGCAACACCGCGCTGGCGGGGCTGGGGGTGGCGATGGTGTCCAGCTGGACGGTCGTGGAGGATATTGCCGCCGGACGGCTGATTGAGCTGTTCCCGCAGTGGCGACCCGCATCGCTGCCGGTTCATCTGGTTTATCCCTGGGCGCGCTATTACCCGACACGCCTGCGTAAGTTCCTCGACCTGATGCGGGAGATCATGCCGGATCTCGCCGGGATGCAGCGTCCGCAAAGCGCATAAAAAAACCGGCCAAAGGCCGGTTTTTTTATTAAGCACGCTTACTCGACGGGCTGTGGGCGAGTCGGTTCAGCGGTGGCTTTATGGGTCGCGCTATGACCACCGGCGGCGCCTTTACCTTCAAAGGCGAACGGCGGGCGCACCCAGGTGCTGTGACGCGGTGCTTCCGGGACATAGTCCGGAGCTGGCGCACGGGTCATTGGCGCGGTGGCATGGCGATGACCCGCCACTACGACCGGCTTGCTCACCGGGGGCTCGGCTTTGACCGGTTCGGCAGGGGCCGCTTCGATCACTGGCGCTTGCTCCACGGTTTCTGCGGCCGGGGCGATGGTTTCCACTGGCGCTGCAACGACAGGCGTCGTTTCCACCGCTTCAGGTTCTACCACCACCGGCTCGGCGTCGAGCGTCACTGGCGCGATAGCCTGAGGCGCTTCGACAGCCGGTGCTTCGGTGACCGGCTCCTGAGGCGCTGGCTCGACGGCTGCTGGCGCGACAACTTCCGCAGCATCAACGACCAGCGGCTCGACGACTACCGGCTCAGCGGTTACTGGTTCCATGGTAGCCGGCTCGACGGTGACCGGCGCAGCGGTAACGGTTTCAACGACGGCAACCGGGGCCGCTACGGCCTCGACAGTTTTCGCGACGCTGGCGTCCTGAACCTGAACCTCTTCCGGCTGCTGATCCTGCGGACGAACCACCGGGTAGCGGATCCAGACTTTACCGGAAGCCATCTCCGGCGATGCGCAGGCTACGGTCAGCGGCATAGGCGACTGGGTCGGATAGCGTTCGTCACGATAGCGACGACGACGCTGACCGCTGACGCGCAGGTGACGCGGGGAGCGACGTGAGCGACGCGGCATACCGTTCGCTTCACGGGATTCGCCATTTTCGTCCTGGTCCGCAACGCTCTCCACCCCTGCCGGCAGCTCGGCTTTCACCGGCTCGCTTTGCGGAGCGATAACTTCAGCCACTACGGCTTCTGGCACGATCTCGGCAACTGGCTCGACGACAGCGGACTCAACGCGCACTTTCTGTGCCAGCTGGCGCGGTTTACGACGCGGCAGAGTTTGTACACGCTCTTCCTGCTCCGTCTCCTGCACAACCGGCTCTTCGCGAGTCTGCGCTTTGGCTTCCTGCTGCGCCTGACGTTTGTCGTCATTGCGGCGGCGGGTGCGTTCGCGGCGCGGCTGCTGCTCGTCACGGGATTTCGCTTTCTCCGCGTCATCGCCTGAGGTTTGGCGAACATCACGGGCTTCCACGTTCTGCGACGGCTTCTCGCGACGGTTGCGACGGTTCTCTTCACGCGATTCGCGCGGTTCACGGCCCTCGGCATTGTCCGCACGGGTGTCGCGATTGTCACGGTTATCGCGGTTGTCACGATTGTCGCGGTTATCACGGCGGTCGTTGCGGTCGCGGCGGTTGTTGGCGCGCGGTTTACGACGCTCCTGCTGACGCTCCGGTTTTTCTTCCGCTTTCTTCTCGACCTGAACTTCAGCCGGTTTGGCCTCTTCGGCGCCAGAGAAGATATTCTTCAGCGCGCTGAAGAAGCGTGAGAGCAGGCCAGGCTGCGCCGTTGCGGCGGCCGCGACCGGTGCCGCTGCGGCGACAGGCGCGGCGGCAGGCTCTTCGAGCATCGGGGCTGGCGGCGCATCTGGCATGACAAAAGCGGCCAGGGCCGGCTGTTCCGGACGTTTCCGCTCCGCCGGCTCATCGTCGCCTGGCAGCGCCATTTCTTCTTCATGCAGCTTCGGCAGCAGATAGCTCAGCGTTGAGGTTTCTTCACCTTTGCGCACGCGCAGGACGGAGTAGTGCGGCGTTTGCATTTCGTCGTTTGGCACGATAATAACGCGCACATCGCCCTGACGGGATTCGATAGCGCTCACTGCGGCACGTTTTTCGTTCAGCAGATAGGAGGCGATCGGTACCGGAACAATGGCGTGGACTTCTTTGGTATTCTCTTTCAGCGCTTCTTCTTCGATCAGACGCAGAATAGAGAGCGACAGCGATTCGTTATCACGCACGGTGCCGGTGCCGGAGCAGCGCGGGCAGACGTGGTGGCTGGACTCGCCCAGCGACGGGCTCAGGCGCTGACGGGACATCTCCAGCAGGCCGAAGCGCGAAATATGGCTGATCTGAATGCGCGCACGGTCCTGACGGACGGCTTCGCGCAGACGATTCTCCACGGCGCGCTGGTGGCGAACCGGTGTCATATCGATGAAGTCGATAACGATCAGGCCGCCGAGGTCGCGCAGACGCAGCTGGCGGGCAATTTCGTCAGCCGCTTCGAGGTTGGTATTGAAGGCTGTCTCTTCGATATCGCCGCCGCGGGTGGCGCGGGCGGAGTTGATATCGATCGCGGTCAGCGCTTCGGTGCTATCGATAACGATAGACCCGCCGGAAGGCAGGCGCACTTCGCGCTGGAAGGCGGACTCAATTTGCGATTCGATCTGATAATGGCTGAACAGCGGGATTTCACCGGTGTACAGTTTGATTTTGCTGCTGAAATCCGGACGACCCAGCGCGGCGATATGCTGGCGCGCCAGCTCAAGCACTTTCGGGTTATCGATCAGGATTTCGCCGATGTCCTGGCGCAGGTAGTCACGGAAGGCGCGGACAATGACGTTGCTTTCCTGGTGGATCAGGAACGGCGCCGGACGGCTTTCCGCGGCTTTCTGAATCGCTTCCCAGTGCTTCAGGCGGAAGCTCAGGTCCCACTGCAGGGCTTCGGCGGATTTGCCGACGCCAGCGGTGCGAACGATCAGGCCCATGCCGTCCGGAAGCTCCAGGCTCGCCAGCGCTTCTTTCAGTTCGGTACGGTCGTCGCCCTCGATACGGCGGGAAATTCCCCCGGCGCGCGGGTTGTTCGGCATCAGTACCAGATAGCTGCCCGCCAGGCTGATAAAGGTGGTGAGCGCAGCGCCTTTGTTGCCGCGTTCTTCTTTATCAATCTGCACGATAACTTCCTGACCTTCCCGCAGTACGTCTTTGATATTAGGACGACCATGCGCATTGTAGTTGGCGGGGAAGTATTCGCGGGCGATTTCTTTGAGGGGGAGGAAACCATGACGCTCGGCGCCGTAATCAACAAACGCGGCTTCAAGGCTGGGTTCAATGCGGGTGATTTTGCCTTTGTAGATGTTCGCTTTTTTCTGTTCGTGCCCGGGGCTTTCGATATCCAGGTCGTACAGGCGCTGCCCATCAACAAGGGCGACGCGCAACTCTTCCTGCTGAGTTGCGTTGATTAACATTCTTTTCATCGTAACTTACTCATTATTCTTACATTGACGACTAAGCTGCGGGCAGAGTAATGCCTTTCCGGGGGAAAACCGATGGCCTCGTGTCTGGTTCACGTCGCCAACCTCACGGTTGTCGCGCGCTTAAGAGGCGCAGAGTGTCGGTCGCCTGTGTTTCAAACGGAAACACAGCGCAATTATTCAGGGGAACAGCCTGGGATGTATCACCAGAGAATATTCCATTTATACTCGTCGTCTTTCGCGTTGCAGGCATGGTGGCTTAACCTGCTCACCTCGATCTGGCGATCCAGATGAGCTCCCGGGAGTCCCGGAGTTGACGCCTTCCTGCGACTTGAAATCCATAGAGCCTGTACCGGTAAGGACTGCAACCCGCAGCCCGCTAACTGTCTGAAAGATCACAACGTCTTACGCCATTGCTGCGTGGGCGATCGGTCAGACAAAATTGGTCATTCCGCTAATGTCTTGTTCTAACAAGATGCAATACGGAAAACGGTCTCATTATTCCATTGCTAACCTTGTTATAGCAAGTTGACTTTCACCTTTTATCACCCGGTTACTCACAGTTTTATCACCTGCCCATACAGATTGTTCTAATAACAAACAAAATGGCGGTCAGGTAAACCGTGAAAACAGGATAATGATAAATATAAGCATATAAAAATGAGTGGCGCTAATGCGTCCGGCTATTTAGAATCGCGCACCATGAAAACTGAGACCCCAACCGTAAAAATGGTTGCCATTGCTGCTGATGAAGCGGGGCAACGTATCGACAACTTTTTGCGTACGCAATTGAAAGGCGTACCGAAGAGCATGATTTATCGCATCCTGCGTAAAGGCGAGGTGCGGGTAAACAAAAAGCGCGTGAAGCCGGAGTATAAGCTGGAAGCGGGCGATGAAGTCCGTATCCCGCCGGTACGCGTGGCGGAGCGTGAAGAAGAGGCGGTATCGCCGCACCTGCAGAAAGTGGCCGCGCTCTCTGAGGTGATCCTCTATGAAGACGATCATATTCTGGTGCTCAATAAGCCTTCTGGTACTGCGGTACACGGCGGCAGCGGCCTGAGCTTCGGCGTGATTGAAGGGCTGCGCGCCCTGCGCCCGGAGGCGCGCTTCCTTGAGCTGGTGCATCGTCTCGACCGGGATACCTCCGGCGTGCTGCTGGTGGCGAAAAAGCGCTCAGCGCTGCGTTCGCTGCACGAGCAACTGCGCGATAAAGGCATGCAGAAAGATTATCTGGCGCTGGTGCGCGGCCAGTGGCAGTCGCATACCAAAGTGGTCCAGGCCCCGCTGTTGAAGAATATTCTGCAGAGCGGGGAGCGCATCGTTCGCGTGAGTCAGGAAGGCAAGCCGTCGGAGACGCGCTTTAAAGTGGAAGAGCGTTACGAATTCGCCACGCTGGTGCGCTGCAGCCCGGTCACCGGCCGCACGCATCAGATCCGCGTTCATACCCAGTATGCCGGCCATCCTATCGCTTTTGACGACCGCTATGGCGACCGCGAGTTCGACAAGCAGCTGTCCGCTACCGGCTTAAACCGCCTGTTCCTGCACGCGGCGGCGCTGAAGTTTACCCACCCGGGGAGCGGGGAGGTGATGCGCGTTGAGGCGCCGCTGGACAACCAGCTGAAGCACTGTTTACAGGTGCTACGGAAGAGCAAATAAGCGCAACGGCGGAATCAGTTCCGCCGTTTTTTTTGCCTCAGCCTAACAGCGGGTTGTAGTTTTCACGGCGCAACATCTGACAGAGCGCGATTAAGGGTAAACCGACCAGGGTGTTCGGGTCGCGGCCTTCCAGCCGTTCGAACAGCGTAATGCCCAATCCTTCGCTCTTGAAACTCCCGGCGCACTGCAACGGGTTCTCTTTGCGCACATAGCCTTCTATCTCTTTATCACTGAGATGGCGAAAGTGAACGTCAAAAGGTTCGCATTCGGTTTGCAGCTGGCCGCTGGCAGAGTTGTACAGCGCCAGTCCGGTATAAAAGGTAATGATTGATCCGCTGGCCTTTCTTAACTGCCTGCGGGCATTTTCCTCGGTATGCGGTTTGCCGGTGATTTCACCGTCCAGTACGCAAACCTGATCGGAGCCTATAATAAGGTGATTAGGGAAGCGCGTGGCCAGACTTTGCGCTTTGGCCTGCGCCAGCCGGGTGACAAGCTGACGTGCGGATTCATCAGGCCGGGGCGTTTCGTCGACGTCAGGCGCGGCACATTCAAACGGTAAACCCAGTTTTTCCAGCAGCATGCGCCGCCAGGGAGAGGTTGACGCGAGGATAAGATCAGACATATTTTTTCATCCACATATAGCGCTTCGCAGAGCATCATCTTAAACTATGCGCCGCAATGTGTGCGAATAAATGGCAAAAGGCAACCTGAGGCTGCCTTTTTCTTTGACTCTATGACATTACAAAGTTAATATGCGCGCCCTATGCAAAAGGTAAAATTACCCCTGACTCTTGATCCGGTACGCACGGCTCAAAAACGCCTTGATTACGAAGGCATCTATGCCCGCGATCAGGTTGAACGTGTAACCGATTCTGTAGTCAGCGTGGACAGCGATGTGGAATGCAGCATGTCGTTCGCTATCGATAACCAGCGTCTCGCCGTTATTACTGGCGATGCAAAGGTAACGGTAACTCTCGAATGCCAGCGTTGCGGGAAACCGTTCTCCCATCACGTCCACACCACGTATTGTTTTAGCCCCGTCAGAAATGACGAACAGGCCGAAGCACTACCGGAAGCGTATGAGCCGATTGAGGTTAACGAATTCGGTGAAATCGACCTGCAGGCAATGGTCGAGGATGAAATTATCCTCTCCCTGCCCGTAGTTCCGGTGCATGATTCTGAACACTGTGAAGTGTCCGACGCGGACATGGTCTTTGGCGAACTGCCTGAAGAGGCACAAAAACCAAACCCATTTGCCGTATTAGCCAGCTTAAAGCGTAAGTAATTGAGGAGTAAGGTCCATGGCCGTACAACAGAATAAACCAACCCGTTCCAAACGTGGCATGCGTCGTTCCCATGACGCGCTGACCGCAGTCACCAGCCTGTCTGTAGACAAAACTTCTGGTGAGAAACACCTGCGTCACCACATCACTGCCGACGGTTTCTACCGCGGTCGCAAGGTTATCGCTAAGTAATCACGCGATACTCGCAGGATTTCCCGTTGCAGGCCATGGCGGGCGTGTGCGTCCCTGGAAACTCGGTTAACCCGGTCGCTGGGGGCATTTATGCCCGGATTGTTGCGTCTGCAGCGTGAATATTCGCGGGTGCCAGCGTGATGAAGCTTAGTGAGGACTCCCCGGGCAACTGGGGAATCACCGAACCGGGCAGCGACGATACCTTGACACGTCTAACCCTGGCGTTAGATGTCATGGGGGGCGATTTCGGCCCATCCGTGACGGTGCCTGCAGCACTGCAGGCACTGAACTCTAATTCGCAACTCACACTTCTTTTAGTCGGCGATCCCGACGCCATCACGCCATTACTCGCCAAAGCTGACTTCGAACAACGTTCGCGTCTGCAGATTATTCCTGCGCAGTCAGTTATTGCCAGTGATGCGCGACCCGCACAGGCTATCCGCAGCAGTCGCGGAAGCTCAATGCGCGTGGCGCTGGAGCTTGTGAAAGAAGGGCGGGCGCAAGCCTGCGTCAGCGCTGGCAACACCGGCGCGCTGATGGGTCTGGCGAAACTGCTGCTCAAACCGATCGAAGGTATTGAGCGGCCGGCGCTGGTGACGGTTTTACCGCACCAGCAGAAGGGCAAAACCGTGGTGCTGGATCTCGGCGCCAACGTCGATTGCGACAGCACGATGCTGGTGCAGTTCGCGGTAATGGGCGCGGTGCTGGCGGAAGAAGTGGTCGGCATTGCCAACCCCCGCGTCGCTTTGTTGAATATCGGCGAAGAAGAGATGAAAGGCCTCGGCAGCATCCGCGATGCTGCCGCAGTGCTCAAAACGCTGCCTTCCCTCAACTACATCGGCTATCTTGAAGCCAATGAACTGTTGACCGGAAAAACCGATGTGCTGGTTTGTGATGGATTCACGGGCAACGTCACATTAAAAACCATGGAAGGTGTTGTCAGAATGTTCCTTTCACTGCTGAAATCTCAGGGAGAGGGCAAAAAACGGTCGTGGTGGCTGCTGTTACTAAAACGTTGGTTACAAAAAAGCCTGGCGAGGCGATTCAGTCACCTCAACCCCGACCAGTATAATGGCGCCTGTCTGTTAGGATTGCGCGGTTCCGTGATCAAGAGTCATGGTGCTGCCAATCAACGCGCCTTTAGCGTCGCGATAGAGCAGGCAGTGCAGGCGGTGCAGCGGCAGATCCCTCAGCGGATCGCCGCGCGCCTGGAATCTTTATACCCAGCTGGTTTCGAGCTGCCGGAAAGCGACAGTGACGTGAACGCCCGACAGCAAAGCGGGACGAATGGCCACGATTGACGCCGCGGCGGTTGAACGAGGCGGGTATATCACCCAAGAGTGACTGAGCGTACATGTATACGAAGATTATTGGTACCGGCAGCTATCTGCCCGAGCAAGTGCGTACAAACGCCGACCTGGAAAAAATGGTAGAAACCTCTGACGAGTGGATTGTCACCCGCACAGGTATCCGTGAGCGTCGTATTGCCGCAGCGCATGAAACAGTTGCTACGATGGGCTTTGAAGCCGCAAAGCAGGCGCTGGCGATGGCGGGCGTGTCCGCGGAGCAAATTGGTCTGATTATCGTTGCGACCACCTCCGGCACGCACGCGTTTCCGAGTTCTGCATGCCAGATCCAGTCAATGCTGGGCGTTAAGGGTTGCCCGGCGTTTGATGTCGCCGCCGCCTGCGCCGGTTTCACCTATGCGCTAAGCGTCGCCGATCAGTATGTGAAGAACGGCGCGGTAGATTATGCGCTGGTTGTTGGCGCCGATGTGCTGGCGCGCACCTGCGATCCGGCGGATCGCGGAACGATTATTATTTTCGGCGACGGCGCCGGCGCGGTTGTACTGGGCGCCTCCGAAGAGCCGGGCATTATCTCGACGCATCTGCATGCCGACGGCAGCTATGGCGAACTGCTGACCCTGCCGAACGCCGATCGTGTCGATCCGGAAAACCCGATCTATCTGACGATGGCCGGCAACGAAGTCTTCAAAGTGGCGGTCACCGAGCTGGCGCACATCGTTGATGAGACGCTGGCAGCGAATAATCTTGAACGTTCAGCGCTGGACTGGCTGGTGCCGCATCAGGCTAACCTGCGTATTATCAGCGCGACGGCGAAGAAACTGGGTATGTCGATGGATAACGTCGTTGTGACCCTCGACCGCCATGGCAACACCTCCGCGGCGTCAGTCCCTTGCGCGCTGGATGAGGCCGTCCGCGATGGCCGTATTCAGCGCGGTCAGCTGATTTTGCTGGAAGCCTTTGGTGGCGGTTTCACTTGGGGTTCCGCGCTGGTTCGTTTTTAGTATAAGGATTTAAACATGACGCAATTCGCATTTGTGTTCCCGGGGCAGGGCTCTCAGGCCGTAGGCATGCTGGCCGAAATGGCTGCCGCCTGGCCGGTCATTGAAGAGACCTTCGGTGAAGCTTCCGCAGCGTTGGGTTACGATCTGTGGGCGCTGACGCAACAGGGCCCGGCAGAAGAACTGAATAAGACCTGGCAGACTCAACCGGCGCTGCTCGCCGCCTCCGTGGCGCTGTACCGCGTCTGGCAACAGCAGGGCGGCAAAGCGCCAGCGCTGCTGGCGGGTCACAGCCTCGGCGAATACTCCGCGCTGGTATGCGCGGGCGTTATCGGTTTCGCTGATGCCGTTCGCCTGGTTGAGCTGCGTGGTAAATTCATGCAGGAAGCCGTACCGGAAGGTACCGGCGCCATGTCCGCGATTATCGGTCTGGACGACGCCGCTATCGCCAAAGCCTGTGAAGAGTCTGCCGAAGGGCAGGTGGTCTCTCCGGTGAACTACAATTCTCCGGGCCAGGTGGTTATCGCCGGGCACAAAGAGGCCGTTGAACGCGCTGGCGCCGCCTGTAAAGCCGCCGGCGCCAAACGCGCGCTGCCGCTGCCGGTGAGCGTGCCGTCCCACTGTGCGCTGATGAAGCCAGCCGCAGAAAAACTGGCGGTAGAGCTGCAGAAAATCACCTTCAACGCGCCGACGATTCCGGTGGTGAATAACGTCGACGTGAAGTGCGAAACCGCGCCGGACGCCATTCGCGACGCGCTGGTGCGCCAGCTGTACAGCCCGGTGCAGTGGACCAAAACCGTTGAGTTTATGGCTACCGAGGGCGTATCGCACCTGTATGAGGTTGGCCCGGGTAAAGTCCTCACCGGCCTGACCAAACGTATTGTTGACACCCTGACCGCTTCCGCGCTTAACGAGCCGGCGGCGATGTCTGCGGCGCTTGAGCAATAAAAGAGGAAAACCATGAGTTTTGAAGGAAAAATCGCGCTGGTTACCGGTGCAAGCCGCGGTATTGGCCGTGCTATCGCTGAAACGCTCGTCGCCCGTGGCGCGAAAGTTATCGGTACTGCGACCAGCGAAAGCGGCGCGCAGGCGATCAGCGACTATTTAGGCGCCAATGGTAAAGGTCTGATGTTGAATGTGACCGACCCGGCATCTATTGAATCTGTTCTGGAAAATGTGCGCGCAGAGTTTGGCGAAGTGGATATCCTGGTGAATAATGCCGGGATCACTCGCGACAATCTGTTAATGCGCATGAAAGATGACGAGTGGAACGATATTATCGAAACCAACCTGTCATCGGTTTTCCGTCTGTCAAAAGCGGTAATGCGCGCTATGATGAAAAAGCGTCATGGACGTATTATCACTATCGGTTCTGTGGTTGGTACCATGGGAAATGCGGGTCAGGCCAACTACGCCGCGGCGAAAGCGGGTCTGATCGGCTTCAGTAAATCACTGGCGCGTGAAGTTGCGTCCCGCGGTATTACTGTAAACGTTGTTGCTCCGGGCTTTATTGAAACGGACATGACGCGTGCGCTGACCGATGAGCAGCGTGCGGGTACGCTGGCGGCAGTTCCTGCGGGGCGCCTTGGCACCCCAAATGAAATCGCCAGCGCGGTTGCATTTTTAGCCTCTGACGAAGCAAGTTACATCACTGGTGAAACGCTGCACGTCAACGGCGGAATGTACATGGTCTGACCGAGATTTGTGCAAAACGTTCAGGAACCGCGCACTTCGCACGGTTCTCTGTGCGGTTTTGTGCGAAAAGATTTGCGTTCTTAGGGCAAACGGCCTCAAAATAGCGCAAAATCGTGGTAAGACCTGCCGGGATTTAGTTGCAAATTTTTCAACATTTTATACACTACGAAAACCATCGCGAAAGCGAGTTTTGATAGGAAATTTAAGAGTATGAGCACTATCGAAGAACGCGTTAAGAAAATTATCGGCGAGCAGCTGGGCGTTAAGCAGGAAGAAGTTACCAACAATGCTTCCTTCGTTGAAGACCTGGGCGCTGATTCTCTTGACACCGTTGAGCTGGTAATGGCTCTGGAAGAAGAGTTTGATACTGAGATTCCGGACGAAGAAGCTGAGAAAATCACCACCGTTCAGGCTGCCATTGATTACATCAACGGCCACCAGGCGTAAGTGAACATCTCCAGGCGGTCATTCGACCGCCTGAGTTTTATCTTTTTATTGTCCCACAAGAATCTATTTTCCCTCCCTGGAGGACAAACGTGTCTAAGCGTCGTGTAGTTGTGACCGGACTGGGCATGTTGTCTCCTGTCGGCAATACCGTAGAGTCTACCTGGAAAGCTCTCCTTGCCGGTCAGAGTGGCATCAGCCTGATCGACCATTTCGATACTAGCGCCTATGCAACGAAATTTGCTGGCTTAGTAAAGGATTTTAACTGTGATGACATTATCTCGCGCAAAGAACAGCGCAAGATGGATGCCTTCATTCAATATGGAATTGTCGCTGGCGTTCAGGCCATGCAGGATTCTGGCCTTGAAGTGACGGAAGAGAATGCAACCCGTATTGGCGCCGCTATCGGCTCCGGTATCGGCGGTCTCGGCTTGATCGAAGAAAACCACAGTTCGCTGGTTAACGGCGGACCGCGCAAGATCAGCCCATTCTTCGTTCCTTCCACAATTGTTAACATGGTGGCCGGCCATCTGACCATCATGTTTGGTCTGCGTGGGCCAAGTATCTCTATCGCGACCGCGTGTACTTCAGGCGTGCACAACATCGGCCAGGCCGCGCGCATCATCGCCTATGGCGATGCCGATGCGATGGTGGCAGGCGGCGCGGAAAAAGCCAGTACCCCGCTTGGCGTGGGCGGCTTCGGCGCGGCGCGTGCGCTCTCCACGCGCAATGACAACCCGCAGGCGGCGAGCCGTCCGTGGGATAAAGATCGTGACGGCTTCGTGCTGGGCGACGGCGCGGGTATGGTGGTGCTGGAAGAGTACGAGCATGCCAAAAAACGCGGCGCCAAAATCTACGCCGAGATCGTTGGCTTCGGCATGAGCAGCGATGCTTACCACATGACGTCACCGCCGGAAGATGGCGCGGGCGCCGCGCTGGCAATGGTGAATGCTATTCGCGATGCGGGCATCGAACCGGGCCAGATCGGCTACGTCAACGCCCACGGCACCTCGACGCCGGCCGGCGATAAAGCGGAAGCGCAGGCGGTTAAGTCTGTCTTCGGTGATGCGGCGAGCCGCGTACTGGTGAGCTCTACCAAATCCATGACCGGGCATCTGCTGGGTGCGGCAGGGGCGGTAGAGTCGATTTACTCTATCCTGGCGCTGCGCGATCAGGCGGTTCCGCCGACGATCAACCTCGACAACCCGGATGAAGGCTGCGACCTCGACTTCGTTCCACACGAAGCGCGTCAGGTTTTCGGTATGGAGTACACCCTGTGCAACTCCTTCGGCTTTGGCGGCACTAACGGTTCGCTGATCTTCAAAAAAGTGTGACAGGGCTTGCCCCGGTACTGCTTTAACAAAAGGCCCGTTCATCGGGCCTTTTTTATTCAGCTTTCTCCCCTTGTTCTCTGCTCTGGGTCCTGACACACTGACCGACCAGTGAAAAGGAGTCCTTTATGTTCTTGATAAACGGCGTTGTACAGGACACGTTGGCAGCGAACGATCGCGCCACCCAGTTTGGCGACGGCTGTTTTACCACCGCCCGCATCCAGCAAGGGCAGGTTGCGCTACTGGACGCCCATCTGCAGCGTTTGCAGACAACCTGTGAAAAATTACATATCCCATTTAACGACTGGCTGACGCTGAGCGAAGAGATGCAGCGTCTGGCTCGGCCGCACGCGCAGGGCGTGCTCAAGGTGACTCTCACCCGCGGCGTTGGGGGAAGGGGATACAGTACGGCAGGCTGCGTGTCGCCCACTCGCATTCTCAGCTTCTCTCCATTCCCGGCGCATTATGCGCGCTGGCGGGAGGAGGGCATTACTCTGACCCAGAGTCCGGTGCCCCTGGGGCGCAACTCCTGGCTTGCCGGCCTGAAGCACCTTAATCGCCTTGAGCAGGTACTGATCCGCTCTCATCTTGAGCAGACGGACGCCGATGAGGCGCTGGTCCTTGACAGTGACGGGTGGCTTACGGAATGCTGTGCCGCGAATTTATTCTGGCGTCAGGGACGTGATGTATTTACTCCGCGACTCGATTATGCCGGGGTCAACGGCATTATGCGGCAGCGCTGTATCGCGCAGCTGGCACCATCGACGTTTCGCGTTGTCGAAGTGACAGCGCGTCCCGAGACGTTGCGGGAGGCCGATGAAGTGCTGATCTGCAATGCGCTGATGCCGCTGGTGCCGGTTCGCCGCTGGGAGGAGACCACCTGGTCCTCGCGTGAGCTTTACCATTTTTTAGCCCCTTTGTGTGAGCTGTCTGGTTAGTATGAAGAAAATGTTACGTTTTATCCTGTTGCTGGTCGTGCTGTTGGGCATCGCCGCGGCGGCAGGCATGTGGAAGGTACGCCAGCTGGCGGACAGCAAGCTGCTGATTAAGGAAGAGACCATCTTTACCCTCGAAGCAGGCACCGGCCGGCTGGCGCTGGGCCAGGATCTCTATCGCGAGAAGGTGATCAATCGCCCGCGCGTTTTCCAGTGGCTGCTGCGGGTGGAACCTGAGCTGTCTCACTTCAAGGCCGGGACCTATCGCTTCACGCCGCAAATGACGGTGCGCGAGATGTTGCAGCTGCTGGCCAGCGGCAAAGAGGCGCAGTTTCCGCTGCGCTTTGTCGAAGGCATGCGCGTCAGCGACTACCTGCGCCAGCTGCGCGATGCCCCGTACGTGAAGCACACGCTTGAAGACGATAGCTACGCGACGGTGGCTAAGGCATTAGGTCTTGAGCATGCCGACTGGGTAGAGGGCTGGTTCTGGCCGGATACCTGGATGTACACCGCCAACACCAGCGATATCGCCATCCTCAAGCGCGCGCATCAGAAAATGGTCGCCGAAGTGGCGAAGGTCTGGGAAGGACGGATGGAGAATCTGCCCTATGCCGATCAGAACCAGCTGTTGACCATGGCCTCGATTATTGAAAAAGAGACCGCGGTAGCGGAAGAGCGCGACCGCGTCGCGTCGGTATTTATCAACCGCCTGCGCATCGGTATGCGCTTGCAGACCGATCCGACCGTAATCTACGGGATGGGCGCAGGATATACTGGTAAGTTAACGCGTAAGGATCTCGAGACGCCGACCGCATACAATACTTATACCATCAGCGGTTTGCCGCCGGGCCCTATCGCGGTGCCGGGCGAGGCCTCGCTGAAGGCGGCCGCCCATCCGGCGAAAACGCCATATCTTTATTTCGTCGCCGACGGGAAAGGGGGCCATACGTTTACCACAAACCTGGTCAGTCATAACCGTGCGGTGCAGGATTATCTGAAAGTACTTAAGGAAAAAAATGCGCAGTAACTATATCGTCATCGAGGGGCTGGAGGGCGCCGGGAAGACCACCGCACGTCAACTGGTGGTGGAGACGCTGCAGTCGGCGGGTATTCACGATATGGTGTTTACCCGCGAGCCGGGGGGCACAATCCTTGCCGAAAAACTGCGTAGCCTGGTGCTGGATATCCAGTCCACGGGCGATGAAGTGATTAACGATAAAGCGGAAGTGCTGATGTTTTACGCGGCGCGCGTCCAGTTGGTGGAGACCGTGATTAAGCCCGCGCTGGCCCGCGGCCAGTGGGTGATCGGCGATCGTCACGATCTGTCGACGCAGGCCTATCAGGGCGGCGGCCGGGGAATTGACCGCACGATGCTGGCGACGCTGCGCGACGCGGTACTCGGTGATTTTCGCCCCAATCTGACGCTGTATCTCGACGTCACGCCGGAAGTGGGGCTGCAGCGCGCCCGGGCCCGCGGCGAGCTGGATCGCATTGAGCAGGAGTCCATGAACTTTTTCAACCGTACCCGCGCGCGCTATCTTGAGCTGGCCGCCGCCGATCCTTCTATCCGCACGGTTGACGCAACTCAGCCGCTGGATGCCGTGGCGCGCGACATTCGCGCCACGATCGCCCAGTGGATGGCGGAGCAAGCGGCATGAAATGGTATCCGTGGCTGCGCCCCTCGTTCGAGCAACTGGTCGGTAGCTATCAGGCCGGACGAGGCCACCACGCCTTACTGTTACAGTCCCTGAACGGGATGGGCGGCGAGGCGTTGATTTACGCGCTGTGCCGCTTCCTGATGTGCCGCCAGCCCGAAGGACATAAAAGCTGCGGCCACTGCCATAGCTGTCAGCTGATGCAGGCCGGCACGCACCCCGATTACTATGCGCTCAGCCCCGAGAAGGGCAAGAGCGCGCTGGGTATTGACGCGGTGCGCGATGTCAATGAAAAGCTCTATGAACATGCGCGCCTTGGTGGGGCAAAAGTGGTCTGGATTAGCGATGCTGCCTTGCTGACCGATGCCGCCGCCAACGCGTTGCTGAAAACGCTGGAGGAGCCCCCGGAGAATACCTGGTTCTTCCTCGCCTGCGAGGAGCCGGCGCGTCTGCTGACCACTCTGCGCAGCCGCTGTCGCCTGCATCATCTGGCGCCGCCGTCTGAGCCTTATGCTCTGGCCTGGCTGGAGCGTGAGGTGAGCCTGCCGCAGGAGTCATTGTTGACCGCGTTACGCCTGTGCGCCAGCGCGCCGGCTGCGGCGCTCGAACTGTTACAGGAACCGCTGTGGACGGCGCGGCAGCAGTTGTGTCAGGCGCTGGCGGCTACCCTGGCGAGCGGTGACTGGCTGGCGCTGCTGCCGATACTCAATCATGAACAGGCGGCGGTTCGCCTGCACTGGCTGGCGTCGCTGCTGGTCGATGCGCAAAAACGACAGCAGGGGATTACCCTGGTGAGTAACCCTGACGTCTGGCCGCTGCTGGAGCAGCTGGCGCACAGCCTGCCCGCTGTCCGGCTGCAGGCGATTGCCCATGACGTCTGTACCTGCCGCGAGCAATTGCTCAACGTTGTCGGTGTCAACCGCGAACTGCTGCTTACCGAGCGCCTGCTGCGCTGGGAACATTACCTGCAACCCGGGACGGTTTTACCCGTCTCCCACCTCTGAGTGAGACATTATGTTTTTAGTCGACTCCCACTGCCATCTTGATGGTCTGGATTATCAAACTCTACACAAAAACGTCGACGACGTGCTGGCAAAAGCGGCCGCACGCGATGTGAAATTTTGCCTCGCCGTCGCCACGACGCTGCCTGGCTACCGCAGTATGCGCGAACTGGTGGGGATGCGTGACAACGTCGTCTTCTCGTGCGGCGTACACCCATTAAACCAGGACGAGCCCTGGGAGGTAGAGACTCTGCGCGCGCTGGCAGCGGAAGAGGGCGTCGTGGCGATGGGGGAGACCGGTCTGGATTATTTTTATACCCCGGAAACTAAAGCCCAACAGCAAAGCTCGTTCCGCGACCACATTCGTATCGGCCGTGAGCTCAATAAGCCGGTGATCGTCCATACCCGTGACGCGCGTGCCGATACTCTGGCTATTTTGCGCGAAGAAAAGGTGACGGATTGCGGTGGCGTACTACACTGTTTCACTGAGGACAGGGAGACAGCGGGCAAGCTGCTCGATATGGGGTTCTATATCTCGTTTTCCGGTATCGTCACTTTTCGTAACGCCGAGCAGCTGCGTGATGCGGCGCGCTACGTGCCGCTGGATCGCCTGCTGGTTGAAACCGATTCGCCGTACCTGGCGCCGGTTCCCCACCGCGGCAAAGAGAACCAGCCGGCGCTGGTCCGTGACGTTGCCGAGTATATGGCGGTACTGAAGGGGGTGTCGCTTGAGCAGCTGGCTCAGCAGACCACCGACAATTTTGCCACCCTGTTCCACATCGACCCCGCCCGTTTGCAACCTGCTTGATCTGCTTATTATTTTAAGGCTCGTAATTAATAGCCAAAGCGAGTAAAGTTCACCGCCACAAAAGTGGCGGTGAAGGTTTTTTAGCAACATCTGGATACAATTTATGTAAGTTGATGTAAATTTTTACCGGAAGGCTGATTGAAACGTGATAGCCGTCAAACAATCATCCCATTAATTATTTTACTCTGTGTAATAAATAAAGGGCGCTTAGATGTCCTGTCCACGGCACGGTTCTCCCCCCGGGCCAATGCGTGAAAGCGTAAAAAAGTACCAAATACTCAGGAGCACTCTCAATTATGTTTAAGAATGCATTTGCTAACCTGCAGAAGGTCGGTAAATCGCTGATGCTGCCGGTATCCGTACTGCCTATCGCAGGTATCCTGCTGGGCGTCGGTTCCGCTAACTTCAGCTGGCTGCCAGCCGTGGTCTCCCACGTTATGGCAGAAGCAGGCGGTTCAGTTTTCGCCAATATGCCGCTGATCTTCGCTATCGGTGTGGCCCTCGGCTTCACCAATAACGACGGTGTATCCGCACTGGCTGCAGTCGTGGCTTACGGCATCATGGTGAAAACCATGGCGGTTGTTGCGCCGCTGGTGCTGCATTTACCTGCTGACGAGATTGCGGCAAAACACCTTGCTGATACCGGCGTGCTTGGCGGTATTATCTCCGGTGCTATCGCCGCCTACATGTTCAACCGCTTCTATCGCATCAAGCTGCCAGAATATCTCGGCTTCTTTGCGGGCAAGCGTTTTGTGCCGATTATCTCTGGTCTGGCCGCTATCTTCACCGGCGTGATCCTCTCCTTCATTTGGCCGCCGATCGGCTCCGCGATCCAAACCTTCTCCCAGTGGGCTGCTTATCAGAACCCAGTGGTGGCGTTTGGTATCTACGGTTTCATCGAACGTTGCCTGGTGCCGTTTGGTCTGCATCACATCTGGAACGTTCCTTTCCAGATGCAGATCGGCGAATACACCAACGCGGCTGGTCAGGTGTTCCACGGCGATATCCCGCGCTACATGGCAGGCGACCCGACGGCGGGCAAACTGTCTGGCGGCTTCCTGTTCAAAATGTATGGTCTGCCGGCAGCGGCTATCGCTATTTGGCACTCTGCTAAACCGGAAAACCGCGCCAAAGTGGGCGGTATCATGATCTCCGCCGCGCTGACCTCGTTCCTGACCGGTATCACCGAGCCGATCGAGTTCTCGTTCATGTTCGTGGCGCCGATCCTGTACGTTATCCATGCCATTCTGGCGGGCCTGGCGTTCCCGATCTGTATCCTGCTGGGTATGCGTGACGGTACCTCGTTCTCTCACGGCCTGATCGACTTTATCGTGCTGTCCGGTAACAGCAGCAAACTGTGGCTGTTCCCGATTGTTGGTATCTGCTATGCGATCGTGTACTACGTCATTTTCCGTGTGCTGATTAAAGCCCTGGATCTGAAAACACCGGGTCGTGAAGACACCACCGAAGAGAGCAAAGCTGGCGCCACCAGCGAGATGGCTCCGGCTCTGGTCGCCGCTTTCGGCGGTAAAGAGAACATCACCAACCTCGACGCATGTATTACTCGTCTGCGTGTTAGCGTGGCGGATGTAGCGAAAGTTGACCAGGCTGGCCTGAAAAAACTGGGCGCCGCTGGCGTGGTAGTGGCAGGTTCTGGCGTACAGGCCATCTTCGGTACCAAGTCCGATAACCTGAAAACTGAAATGGATGAGTACATCCGTAACAGTTAAGACGTAGTATCGGGGAGACTAAGGCAGCCAACTGGCTGCCTTTTTTATGCGCTAAAGTCGGTGTCCCACAAGCGATAACCCTGAAAACAGTCCGCCATATGCTTATTCCCTCAGCAGCTAAGTCTATAGTTGAATAAGAAAAAGAGCTTTCAGGTTGAAAGAGAGGGAGAATGTCGCTCATACTCTTAGCGGAACCTGTGTGTCAGCGTTTATCTGCAGAAGCAGGCCAGCGCACGGGATAAAACTTATAAGGAATCAGTCATGGCAGAAGAAACGATTTTCAGCAAAATCATTCGCCGGGAGATCCCGTCGGATATTGTCTATCAGGATGAGCTTGTGACCGCTTTTCGCGACATCTCCCCGCAGGCGCCCACCCATATTCTGATTGTCCCGAATGTTCTGATTCCTACCGTAAATGACGTCACCGCTGAACATGAGCTGGCGCTGGGCCGGATGATGACCGTCGCGGCGAAGATCGCCCGCGATGAAGGTCTTGCCGACGATGGCTATCGGTTGATCGTCAACTGCAACCGCCACGGCGGCCAGGAAGTGTACCATATCCATATGCATCTGCTGGGCGGTCGTCCGCTTGGCCCGATGCTGGCGCACAAAGGCTAACGTCATGCTCAGGACCCTTTTGGGCGCGTGTCTGGCGGCGGGGCTACTCGCCGGGTGTAGTTCACATCCGGAGATCCCGGTTTCTGACCAGCAGGCGCTGGTGATGGAGTCGAGCGTGCTGGCGGCGGGGATCAGCGCCAGCGAGCCTGCCGTCGTGGCGACAGAGATTCAGGCTACCGCCTCCTCAACGCTATATAACGAGCGCCAGCAGCCGGTTACCGTGCACTATCGTTTTTTCTGGTATGACGCCCGAGGGCTGGAGATGCATCCGCTGGACGCGCCGCGCACCATCGTGGTACCGGCCCGCTCCTCGGTCACGTTATATGGCAGCGCCAATATCCTGGGGGCGCATAAGGCCCGCCTTTATCTTTATCTGTAAGGGGTAATTATAATGATGAAAATGTGTCGCTATGCGTTAATCACAGCACTGGCGATATTCCTCGCAGGCTGTGCGGGGTTGCGGGAGCAGCCCGCGCCGGTAGAAGAGGCCAAACCGCAGCCGCAGCAGCCTGCGCAGCCGCAGCCCACGGTGCCGACCGTACCGGCGGTGCCCTCTGTCCCGGCGCAGCCTGGGCCGATTGAGCATCAGGATCAGCAGTCGGGTCAGCCGGCGCCGCGCGTGCGTCATTATGACTGGAACGGCGCGGTTCAGCCGCTGGTGGGGCAGATGCTGCAGGCGAGTGGGGTCAATGCCGGCAGTATTCTGCTGGTTGACAGCGTGAACAACCGCACCAACGGTTCGCTGAATGCTGGAGAAGCCACCACTGCGCTACGTAGTGCGCTGGCCGGTAACGGCAAATTTACCCTGGTATCGGCGCAGCAGCTGGCGGTCGCCAAGCAGCAGCTGGGCCTGTCGCCGCAGGACAGCCTCGGCAGCCGCAGCAAAGCCATGGGCATCGCCCGCAACGTGGGCGCGCAGTATGTGCTTTACTCCAATGCCACCGGCAACGTCAACGCGCCTGAGCTGAAAATGCAGCTCATGCTGGTGCAAACCGGTGAGATAATCTGGTCAGGTAAAGGTGCTGTTCAGCAACAATAAGCTAACGCGCGACGAGCTCTTGTCGCGCTTCTTTCCCCATTATCATCCTGTCGCCTCGCTGAGCCAGAGTGGCCTCAGCGGCGGCAGTGTGATTATCAGCGACGGCGACCGGCGGCACGTGCTGCGTCAGCCGCACGATCCGTCTGCCGCCACTTACCATTTTCGCCGTCAGTATCACGCACTCCGCCGACTGCCTGCCAGGCTGGCGCCAACCCCGCTGTTTTACTCACCCTGCTGGATGGTGGTGGAGTATTGCGCAGGGGAGGTGAAAAGCGAGTTACCGGCCTCCCCGCAGCTGTCAGGCTTATTGTATGATTTGCATCAGCAACCGCGGTTTGGCTGGCGGGTTAGCCTCACACCACTGCTGGCCCAGTACTGGCAGAGGTGCGATCCGGCGCGGCGCAAGCCGCGTTGGCTGCGCTGGCATCAGCGGCTGCGCCGCCAGGGCGAGCCCCGTCCCCTGCGGCTGGCGCCGCTGCACATGGACGTCCATGCCGGCAATATTATTCATAATGAGTCCGGCCTGAGGCTGATCGACTGGGAATATGCCGGCGATGGCGATATCGCGCTGGAGCTGGCCGCGGTGTGGATCACGCCTGGCGAGCGCCGTCGGCTGGTAGAAGCGTATGCCCGGCGGGCGGCCATCGACGCGCAGCTGCTTTGGCGGCAGGTTGTACTCTGGCGCCCGTGGGTACTGCTGTTGATGGCGGGCTGGTATGAAATGCGCTGGCGGCAGAGCGGGGACCGGCAATTTATCACGCTGGCAGATGAAACATGGTGTCAGTTAGACAACGAACGTAAAGGATAAGAGAGGTCAGTGTGGGCCCAGTGATGTTGGATGTCGAAGGGTATGAGCTGGATGCGGAAGAGCGAGAAATTCTGGCGCATCCGCTGGTGGGAGGGTTGATCCTCTTTACCCGAAATTATCACGATCCGGCGCAGCTGCGCGAGCTGGTGCGCCAGATCCGCGACGCCTCCCGGAACCACCTGGTGGTGGCGGTCGATCAGGAAGGGGGGCGGGTTCAGCGTTTCCGCGAAGGGTTTACCCGTTTACCGGCGGCCCAGTCTTTCGCCGCGCTGCTGGGGATGGAAGAGGGGGGCAAACTGGCCGCCGAAGCCGGCTGGCTGATGGCCAGCGAAATGATCGCCATGGATATCGATATTAGTTTTGCGCCAGTGCTGGACGTCGGCCATATCAGCGCCGCAATCGGCGAACGTTCTTATCATGAAGATCCGCAGAAAGCGCTGACGATGGCGCGTCACTTCATTGACGGGATGCACGCCGCGGGCATGAAAACCACCGGCAAACACTTCCCGGGCCACGGGGCGGTGACTGCCGATTCGCACAAAGAGACGCCGTTCGATCCGCGGGCGGCATCGGTTATCCGCGACCATGATATGGCGGTGTTCAAAAGCCTTATCGCCGAGCAGCGTCTGGATGCCATTATGCCGGCGCATGTGATTTACCCGGAGCTCGATCCGCGTCCGGCCAGCGGCTCGGCGTACTGGCTGAAAACGGTGCTGCGCGGCGAACTGGGCTTTGACGGGGTGATTTTCTCCGACGATCTGTCGATGGAAGGGGCGGCGATCATGGGCAGCTATGCCGAACGCGGTCAGGCATCGCTCGACGCCGGTTGCGATATGATCCTCGTCTGCAATAATCGTAAAGGCGCGGTCAGTGTGCTGGATAACCTGTCGCCGATCAAAGCAGAGCGTGTTACGAAATTGTATCATAAAGGTTCCTTTTCCCGTCAGGAGTTAAGGGATTCAGCCCGTTGGAAAACGGTGAGTGCCCAGCTGGAGCAGCTTCATGCGCGCTGGCAAGAGGCGAAGTCCGCGTAACGCTCTACGGGGCGTTGTTGTCTGGTGAGGATGCGATGATTATCTATTTACACGGTTTTGACTCGAACAGCCCCGGTAACCATGAGAAGGTGATGCAGCTGCAGTTTATCGACCCGGACGTGCGGTTGATTAGCTACAGCACGCGGCATCCCAAGCACGATATGCAGCATTTGCTGAAAGAGGTCGATAAAATGCTGCAGCTCACTGCCGATGACCGGCCGCTGATCTGCGGCGTCGGCCTTGGCGGCTACTGGGCGGAGCGGATTGGTTTTCTGTGCGATATCCGCCAGGCGGTGTTCAATCCAAACCTGTTTCCGCATGAGAACATGGAAGGCAAAATCGACCGACCGGAAGAGTATGCTGACATCGCCACCAAGTGCGTGACCAACTTCCGCGAGAAGAACCGCGATCGCTGCCTGGTGGTGCTTTCCCGCCAGGACGAGGCGTTGGACAGCCAGCGTTCCGCCGATCTCCTGCACCACTATTATGAAATTATCTGGGATGAAGAGCAGACCCATAAGTTTAAAAATATCTCGCCGCATCTGCAGCGGCTGAAAGCGTTTAAAACCCTCGGCTAACTGCTTTTCCCTTGTTCCCAAACCCGCGTCGGGTTCACCACGCGGGTTTTTTCATGTCTACACTTATTGGTTTCGCTGAAAAAATACGCGACAAAACTTGATGCACATCAATTTTGGTATGACCAATGCACCGTTCATGGTATTCTCGACAGTGCTGAATGGTTTCATTAACGTAACTTGTTGTTAAATAAAGGCTATTTCAATAACTTTTATTTAACAATTGGTTAATAATTTTAGGGGTACACATGACTACGCCATTGAAAAAAATCGTAATTGTGGGTGGCGGCGCTGGCGGACTGGAACTGGCAACTCAGCTGGGAAGAAAGTTAGGGCGCCATAAGAAAGCGAAAATCACCCTGGTGGACCGTAACCACAGCCATCTGTGGAAACCGCTGCTGCACGAAGTGGCCACCGGTTCTCTGGATGAAGGCGTTGATGCGCTGAGCTATCTGGCCCATGCCCGCAACCACGGTTTCCAGTTCCAGCTGGGCTCGGTGGTTGATATCAACCGCGAAGGGAAAACCATCACCCTCGGCGAGCTGCGCAATGAAAAAGGCGAGCTGCTGGTGGCTGAGCGTAAACTGCCGTACGACACGCTGGTCATGGCGTTGGGCAGTACCTCGAATGACTTTAATACCCCTGGCGTAAAAGAGAACTGCATTTTCCTCGACAACCCGCACCAGGCGCGTCGCTTCCATCAGGAAATGCTCAACCTGTTCCTTAAATACTCTGCTAACCTCGGCGCTAACGGTAAAGTAAATATCGCCATCGTCGGCGGCGGCGCCACCGGCGTGGAGCTCTCCGCTGAGTTGCACAATGCGGTGAAACAGCTGCACAGCTACGGCTACAAAGGGCTGACCAACGAAGCGCTGAACGTCACGCTGGTCGAGGCGGGCGAGCGCATTCTGCCTGCGCTGCCGCCGCGCATTTCCGGGGCAGCGCATAATGAGCTGACTAAGCTGGGCGTACGGGTTCTGACGCAGACCATGGTCACCAGCGCGGATGCGGGCGGCCTGCACACTAAAGATGGCGAATATATTGAGGCGGATCTAATGGTCTGGGCGGCGGGGATCAAAGCGCCAGATTTCATGAAAGAGATCGGCGGCCTCGAAACCAACCGTATCAATCAGCTGGTGGTCGAGCCGACGCTGCAGACTACCCGCGATGCGGATATTTTCGCCATCGGCGACTGCGCCTCCTGCGCCCGTCCGGAAGGCGGCTTTGTGCCTCCGCGGGCCCAGGCGGCGCACCAGATGGCTACCTGCGCGCTGAACAACATCCTGGCGCAGATGAAAGGCAAACCGCTGAAGGCATACACCTATAAAGACCATGGCTCGCTGGTGTCGCTGTCAAATTACTCCACCGTCGGCAGCCTGATGGGTAACCTGATGCGCGGTTCGATGATGGTGGAAGGGCGCATTGCGCGCTTCGTGTACATCTCCCTGTACCGTATGCACCAGATTGCTCTGCATGGTTACTTCAAGACCGGCCTGATGATGCTGGTCGGGCGCATCAACCGCATCATTCGCCCGCGCCTGAAGCTGCACTAATCGCTGTCGCGACCCGGAGGCGCGCTCTGAGGGCGCCTCCGGGCTCTTCTGCTGGAACCGCAGAGATCCCGCTCGGAATCCTCTGAATCCCTTTGATTTGCAGCGAATTCTCGCACTTTTCATCCGCTATCTGATTTGCGCCCTCCCGGCTCCGGTTGCAAAATTGTATCAACAGCAACAAAGGAGGAACTCCCGTGAATAAATCTATGTTGGCGGGTATAGGGATAGGCGTGGCTGCCGCGCTGGGCGTTGCAGCTGTCGCTGGTCTCAACGTGTTGGATCGCGGCCCGCAGTATGCGCAAGTGGTCTCCAGTACACCGATTAAAGAAACCGTGAAAACGCCGCGTCAGGAATGCCGCAATGTCACGGTGACTCATCGTCGTCCGGTACAGGATGAAAACCGCATCGCCGGTTCGGTGCTGGGCGCGGTGGCGGGCGGGGTGATTGGCCACCAGTTTGGCGGCGGTCACGGACGCAGCGTGGCGACGGTTGTAGGTGCGCTGGGCGGCGGCTATGCAGGCAACCAGATCCAGGGCGCGATGCAGGACAACGACACCTACACCACCACCCAGCAGCGCTGCAAAACGGTGTATGATAAATCCGATAAAATGCTCGGCTACGATGTGACCTATAAGATAGGCGATCAGCAGGGGAAAATCCGCATGGATCACGATCCCGGCAGCCAGATCCCGCTGGACAACAACGGCCAGCTGGTCCTGAACAACAAAATCTAAAAACAGATTTGTGTAGTGATTAGCCCCTCAATCGCTCAGGCTGAGGGGCTTTTTTTATCAGAAGGTTAAGGCGTAGTTCAGACCAAAGGTGCGGCCACGACCTTTGTACTCATACAGCGATGAACTGCCGTAGGTTGGGCTGTAGAGCAGCGGCGCGCGCTGGCCCCAGATAGTGACATAGTCTTCGTTAAGCAGGTTTTCGATACTGAAGGTCAGTTTCCCCACCGGCAGCGCGTAACTACCGATAAAATCGACGGTGTTATAGCCTTCCAGCTTGTTGCCGGCGGCATCGCTGAGGTCAAATACCTGCTGACTCTGCACGCGCAGGCTCCACGGATCCGGCGCCCAGCCCACCCAGGCGGTGGCTTTAGACGGCGAGGCGAGGGTGACGTCCCATTTTTGCCAGCGGCCGTCGGTCTGCACCTGGGATTTCAGCACGTTGAAGTTACCGCCGACGCTCCAGTCGCTATCCGGAATAAAGTAGTCGACCGCCCCCTCAACGCCGTAAATACGCCGTTTGTCGGACTGAACGTCGATGGTCATGTCGGTGCGGTTGACGACAATGGTCTTATCCGAGGTCGAGTAGTACGCCGCCAGCTGGGTGCGCAGGTTATCGCCGGTGTAGCGCCAGCCCAGCTCGTACGAGTTAACTTTGATCCCCTGCAGCGGCGAGTCATCGACGTTGACGCTGGAGATCAGCGGCAGATGACCATTCACCGCAGCGCCATATTTACCGATGCCATAGTATTTACCAGGGTCCGGTAGCTCGACGCCCTGCGAGAAGTTAAACCAGGTTTGTTGACGCTCGGTCAGGTGGGCCACGATCCCGGCGTTAAACAGGAAGTTATCGTAATCGGTTTTGCCGCCTTTGATGGCGTCGGCGGAGCGCGCTTTGCCGTTGGCGATATCCTGCTGCTGGGCGTAGCCGACAAAGTCGTCGACCCGGTTTTCGGTCCACTGGTAGCGTACCCCGCCGCTGACGGTAAAGATATCGTTCAGATCGTAGCTGGACTGCAGGAATGGCGCGACATTGGAAATACTGTATCCCGGGTAGCGGCCGGTTGTGTAGATCGATTCGTTGTGCAACCCGCCGGAGGCCATCGATTGTGGCAGATCGAAGAACATTTGGTTGGCATTAAAGGTCTCATGATCGGCGTCGAGACCCCAGGTGAGATCCCACCCCGCCAGCGGTTGGCTGTTGAGGGTCAGCTTGGCCCCATACTGATCGGTATCCTGCTGCGAAGAGGAGAAGCTACTGACCTGACCTTTCGTGAGCGTCGGGAACGGATAGAAGGTGAGGGACTCATCGCGATAGTACACCTGGCTCACCAGATTCTGGCCGAAAAAGTCGGCATCGGAGTACTGGAGGCTGATCAGATGGCGTTCGGTGCCGGGGATACGGTCGGAATTGAGCCCGTCGGTGGTATACGCTTTGCCGCCGCTGGTGACCGCGGACATGTTCTTCCCGAGCCACAGACCGTAGTCATCATCGCCCTGGCTTTTATAATACTGGGTGACCAGCTGCAGCTGGCGGTTATCATCGATCTCAATCGTCCCCGTCCCCATCACGTCGAGGCGGTCAGAGTGCTGGAGCCCCGTTTGGGTATTATCGAGGATCAGCGCATCGTTATTGCCGTCGTACCAGCCGCCGAAACGCTGATAGGCTACCGACAAGCGGCCGGATGCGTGGTCTGTTCCGCCGCTGACGGCCGCCGCGACGCGCTCATCATGATCGTTGCTGTTCGCAAAACCGCTCTTGCTGCCCACCTCAAGATCGACCTGACGATCCTGCTGCCCCTTTTTGGTAACGATGTTGATAAGCCCGCCGGTACTGCCCCCGCCGTACAGCGAGGTCGCTCCGGAGATCACTTCGATATGTTCGATGTTGAATGGATCGATGGCGTCGAGCTGGCGGCTGTCGGTGCGTGAGGAGTTGAGTCGGACGCCGTCAATCAGCACGACGATCGCGCGCCCGCGCATGTTCATCCCGTAGTTGGTCCGCCCCTGGCTGCTGACGTCGATGCCGGGGATCAGCTGCGCCAGCACGTCTTTGAACTCTTTCCCGCCCTGGACCTGCTGCTCAATCTCCTGGCCCTCAATGACCCAGGTGGTTTGGGCCATTTCGGCCACGGTGCGATGGGTGCGGTTTGCGCTAACGATGATGCTGTCTTCATCAGACTGAGCCGCCAGCGCAGGCAGCGTGCTGGCCAGCAGCAGAGGGTGGAGCACCCAGAGGCGCTTTTTCATATCCATTCCTTTTATGAGCAAGTTGCTTTGTCGTTGTTATGGGCCGGCGTCGGCCGGTATTCGTTACAATGCGAAACATCTGGAAAAACTCAAAAAAGGATTTTGCACATAATGAATATCGCAATCAATATCATTTGCGTTTATCTTGCGCGAGAAAAGGTAATAAAAATCAATCTATTTTGTGGGGATAAAGCCAACAGGAGAGCGGATCCGGCGGCAGAATACCGCCGGAAGCAGGGCGCATCAGGACTCGAGGACCTGCGGCCAGAGACGGAGAGTGGTGTCGGTGATTTGCATCAGCTTGTCGAAATCCGCGCCTTCCCGGGCGCTAATCGACATCCCCTGCAGAACGCAGTTAAGAAATTGCGCCAGCTGCGCGACATCGCGGCCCGCGGGCAGTTCGCCCTGCGCCTGCCGCTGCTGCAGAAACTGGGTTAGCGCCTGCTCCTGCATCGCATGGCGGGATTTGATGGTATTGGCGATATCCGTCGAGGAGGCGGCCAGCGCGGCGGAGGTATTGATGATAAAGCAGCCGGCCGGCGTCTCTTTGCTGGTAAAGCAGGTGGCGACCGCCGTGAAGTAGTCACGCAACGCGCGATCGACGGATTTTCCCTCGGCAAACAGCACGGCTTCGTGCTTCGCGGCAAAGCGCGAAATGTAACGATCCAACACTGCGCGGAATAGGCCTTCTTTATTCACAAATTCCGCATACAGGGTGGGGGCTTTTGCTCCTGTCGCCTCGACCAGATCGGCGAGCGAGGTCGCCTCATAGCCGTGCTGCCAGAAGAGTGTCATGGCTTTGTCCAGCGCCGCATCCCTGTCGAACACCTTCGGTCGGCCACGGCTTTTTTTGGCGCAACTTTGAACGTCAGTTGTCATGGTGCCGTTGTACCTATGTTGGTTTGGTGAAAGGCCATTATAAAAATAAACGATCGCCGGGGCCAGCGCTGTCGGTTTAAAAATAAATAATTCATATATGTATGAAATTTAAGCATTTTATAAATAGTTAAACGATCGTTATAAAAATGCATTGACGTGTGACATAGATCACATTATTATTTACCTATCGATCGTTAAGTTAATGCTTGCGACCCTACTATAAAATTCATCTGCACAGGTATAATAATCATGAAAACCGTTAATACTCTGGCTATTGCCGCCGTTTTAAGTTCCCTTTCTTTCGCCAGCTTTGCCGCTGTAGAGGTGCAGTCCACCCCTGCAGGACAGCATAAAGTAGGCACCATCTCTGCTTCTGCCGGGACTAACCTGGGCTCGCTGGAAGACCAGCTGGCGCAGAAAGCGGATGAGATGGGCGCCACTTCATACCGTATTACTTCGGTAACCGGTCCGAATACCCTTCACGGTACCGCCGTTATCTACAAGTAAGCCCGATGCGTCGCTGCCCGGCCCCCTTCACCGGACAGCGATGAGTAAGACCCTGTTGTACCCCTGTTTGACCCTTGCCAACAAAAAACCCGCCATCAGGCGGGTTTTTTGTTTTATGCAGCGTAAGACTACAACGACTGCGGTCCTGGGTCAGCATGACGGGTGACGTCAATCGGCATGCCCGAGCGGTAATTCATCGCGCGCTCCATCACCGTCCCGTCGGTCTGCGGCGCCTGTTTGAACGCAGTCATGGCCGCATTAAGCGTAATGGGCAGGGTCTGCGGGTCGTCATCGATATGCTCAGACAGCGGCTGATGGACCTCAACCAGACGGCGGCCATCCGGCTCAACCGACGCCTTGATCGGCGTGTTGATAATGTTCACCTTCGTGCCCGGCGAGATAGTGTTGTACAGCGCCTTGATATCGTTATCGCGCAGACGAATGCAGCCGGAACTGACGCGCATACCGATGCCGAAATCGGCATTGGTGCCGTGCAGGAGATAGACTCCGCCATAGGCGGCGAGGCGGATGGCGTGATGGCCCATCGGATTGTCAGGACCAGCAGGCACTACCGCCGGCAGCTCAATCCCCATAGCCTTGTAGCGCGCGCGAATGTTGGCGGTAGGTGTCCAGGTCGGATTGGCCCGTTTGTCGGACACGGTTGTGACCATCGTCGGTGTGATGGTGGTCCCACCCAGCTGGCCGATGCCGATTGGGTAGACGGTCACTTCATTCTTGCCCGGCGGGTAATAGTAGAGGCGCAGTTCGGCGAGGTTAATCACCAGCCCTTCGCGCGGCGCATCGGGCAGCAGCGTCTGCAGGGGGATGGTCAGCACGCTGCCGGCGCGCGGAACATAGGGGTCAACTCCGGGATTGGCCTGCAGCAGGGCCAGGAAGCCGACATTGTACTTCTTGGCAATCGCTTCCAGCGAACCGCCGTCATCCTGTACCACATGGAACTGATTCTGACCCACCAGCCGGCTGCCCGGCGGGGGAAGGGGCCAGGTGTTAGCGCGCGCGGGGAGGGCCAGCGCGGCGACTAACGCGACTAGCGTCAGCCAAAGCGTCACGGGGAAACGGTTTCTCATTACCATAACTCCAAAATATGTAAGTGGTTATTTTTATACGAAAAGCAGATGAGATTATGGCGTGAGTCTGTGTGGGGAAATCCAGGCGGATTGCAAAATGTTTGTAAAGATTGCGAGGTATGTGGGAAGGGAGATACGGCAGCGGGGCCGTATCTCCTGCCAGTCAGGCGACGGCGTTCTCTTCCAGCTGACGCATAAACTGGCGAACCCAGTCCATCCGCGTCTTACGCTCCTCCAGGTCCTGCATGAACTTCAGGCGCGTGGGACCGTCCAGGCGGAAGTGCTGGGGCTGCTTCTGCAGCAGGCCGATCAGCCACACCGGATTGACGTTGTTTTTCTCGTTAAATTCGATCACGCCGCCTTTTTCGTTGCTTTCCAGCTTGCGGATCCCTAACTTTTGCGCCTGCTGACGCAGACGGGCGATATCCAGCAGGTTGCGGGCGGCATCGGGCAGGCGGCCAAAACGATCGATCAGCTCGACTTTGATCTCCTCCAGATCCTGTTCGTTTTTGGCGCTGGCAATGCGCTTATAGAATGACAGGCGCGTATTGACGTCAGGGATGAAATCATCAGGCAGCAGGGAAGGCATGCGCAGTTCAACCTCCGTCTGCTGACTGGTGAGATCTTCCAGCGAGGGTTCACGCCCGGCTTTCAGCGCATCGACTGCGTTCTCCAGCAGCTCCATATACAGGGAGAAACCGATGGTTTCCATCTGACCGCTCTGATCTTCCCCAAGCAGTTCCCCGGCCCCGCGAATCTCCAGATCGTGGGTTGCCAGCGCAAAGCCGGCGCCGAGATCCTCCAGCGACGCAATGGCCTCGAGGCGCTTTTGCGCATCGGTGGTCATCGCTTTCGGATGCGGCGTCAGCAGCCAGGCATAGGCCTGGTGATGCGAACGGCCAACGCGGCCGCGCAGCTGGTGCAGCTGGGCGAGGCCAAAATGGTCGGCGCGTTCGATGATGATGGTGTTGGCGGTGGGAATGTCGATCCCGGTTTCGATGATGGTGGTGCACACCAGCACATTGAAGCGTTGATGATGGAAGTCATTCATCACCCGCTCCAGTTCGCGCTCCCTCATCTGACCGTGACCGATGGCGATCCGCGCCTCCGGCACCAGCTCCGCCAACTTGTCGGCGGCTTTCTGGATGTTCTCAACGTCATTAAACAGATAGTAGACCTGGCCGCCGCGCAGCGTTTCGCGCAGGATCGCCTCGCGCACCACCAGGGCGTCATATTCGCGAACGAAGGTCTTCACCGCCAGGCGGCGCGCCGGCGGCGTGGCGATGATCGACAGATCGCGCATCCCGCTCATCGCCATGTTCAGCGTCCGCGGGATCGGCGTGGCGGTGAGGGTCAGAATATCGACATCGGCGCGCATCGCTTTGATGCGCTCTTTATGCCGCACGCCAAACCGGTGCTCTTCGTCGACGATCAGCAGCCCGAGATCGCGCAGCTTCACCTCGCTCTGCAGCAGCTTGTGGGTGCCGATCAAGATATCGATTTTGCCTTCCGCGGCCTGCTCGAGGATCTGCGCCTGCTCTTTAGCGCTGCGGAAGCGGGAGAGCATTTCGATGCGTACCGGCCAGTTGGCGAAACGATCGCGGAAATTGTCATAGTGCTGCTGAGCCAGCAGGGTGGTCGGCACCAGCACCGCCACCTGCTTGTGGTTCTCCACGGCGAGGAAGGCGGCGCGCATGGCCACTTCGGTCTTGCCGAAGCCCACATCGCCGCATACCAGGCGGTCCATGGCCAGCGGCTGGCACATATCGCTGAGGACGGCGTTGATCGCCTGCGCCTGATCCGGCGTGGTTTCAAATGGGAAACCGTCGCAGAACAGCTGATACTGTTCGCGGTCGTGTTTAAAGGCAAAACCCGCCTTCGCCGCGCGCTGGGCGTAGATATCCAGCAGCTCGGCCGCCACGTCGCGTACTTTCTCAGCCGCTTTTTGTCGCGCCCGGGTCCAGGCATCGCCGCCCAGCTTGTGCAGGGGGGCGTTTTCTTCCGCCCCGCCGGCGTAGCGGCTGATAAGATGCAGGGACGATACCGGAACGTATAGCTTGGCATCGTTGGCGTAGGTCAGCATCAGATATTCGCCGGTGATGCCGCCGGCTTCCAGGGTAGTCATGCCCGCGTAGCGGCCCACGCCGTGTTCCAGGTGAACGACCGGCTGGCCGATATGCAGTTCGGCGAGGTTGCGAATCAGAGTGTCAGGGTTAATGGTGCGTCGCGAATCCTGACGACGGCGCGCCACCCGCTCGCCGAGCAGGTCGCTCTCGCAAATCAGCGCCAGGCCGCGCTGGCTGTCGATAAACCCGTGCTCGGCGGCGCCAATCATCAGATAGCGGCCGTTGCCGGTGGCTTCCTCCAGACGCAGCACATGTTTTGGCGCAACTTTAATCCGCGCCAGCATTTCGCTCAGCGCTTCACGGCGGCCTTCGCTTTCCACCGAGAAGATCACCGGACCGGTAAAGGACTCGAGGAAGCGGCGCAGATTATCCAGCGGCGCTTTGTTCTGCGCCTGGACGGCGAGGTCCGGCAGCGTCTGGTAGCCCAGATTAGTATTCGCCGCTTTGTCCGCCAGACGTTCGGTTTTCAGCTGCACGCGCGGCCATTTTTTCAGTTCGCTGAATAGCTCATCGCTGCGCAGCCACAGCAGCTCAGGCGGCAGGAGCGGGCGCATCGGGTCGACGCCGCGGTTTTCAAAGCGGGCGCGGGCTTCATTCTGGAATCGCTCCGCGCTGGCCTCGAGATCGCCGGTGTTGACGATCAGCGTGCTGGTCGGGAAATAGCTGAATAACGGCGGCAGCGGCTCGCTGAAGAACAGCGGTTGCCAGTATTCGATACCGGCAGGTAGCGTCCCTTTACTGACCTGCTGATAGATGTGCTCGGCATCGCGCTTCACCTCAAAGCGGTCGCGCCACTGGCTGCGGAACAGCTCAATAGCGGTCTGGTCGGTGGGGAACTCGTGCGCCGGCAGCAGGTTAATGGCCGCCACTTCCTCCAGCGTGCGCTGGCTGTCAACGTCGAACAGGCGCAGGCTGTCGATTTCATCGTCAAAGAAATCAAGGCGGTAGGGCTGATCGCTACCCATCGGGAACAGGTCGAGCAGCGCGCCGCGGGTAGCATATTCGCCGTGCTCCATCACCTGATCGACATGGCGGTAGCCGGCCCCCTCCAGCTGATCGCGCAGCGCATCGCGCGACAGGCGCTGGCCCTTTTTCATCACCAGCGCGTGGCCGTGAAGGAAGCTGTGCGGACAGACGCGCTGCATCAGGGTGCTGACCGGGACGATCAGTACGCCGCGCTGCATGGTGGGTAACTGGTAAAGGGTGGCAAGACGGGAGGAGATGATGTCCTGATGCGGCGAGAAGCTGTCGTAAGGGAGCGTTTCCCAGTCCGCCAGCCCCATCACCATGCTGTCGGTAAACTGCCTGATCTCGTCGTTCAGACGCAGCGCGTTTTGCATGTCAGGCGCCACCAGCACCACCGGGCCCTTGTGGCGTTCGGCCATCTCCGCCACCAGGGTGGCGCAGGCTGCGCCGGTCAACTCGCCAAGCTGGCGCTGGTCGCCGGCTTTCACCGGCAATGAGTATCGATATTGTTCAGGCATAGACGGTTTCATGATCTCTTAGGGATTCGCTCTGCCGATATGGAGGGCAACTCGCTGATATTCAATAGTGAGATTATCCGCGATTGGTCTGGATTCGCCAACCCGAATTGCCATCGCGTATTGGGTGAAGAAAGGTCAGCGCTGTCGATAAGCGTAAAGATAAATAAGTAAGTACTTATCTATCCGTTTGTATTTACTTGGTTTTTAGGTTTGTTGCTAATAAAGTCGTCATGTATCAGTCGTTTACGCTGCCCCTAATCGCTTATATACTCGGGCATCGGCTATCAGCAACCAGATGGATGACATGTACCAACCTGCCGCACTCTTTATCGGCCTACGCTATATGCGCGGGCGCGCAGCCGACCGCTTCGGTCGTTTCGTCTCCTGGCTCTCAACTATCGGTATTACGCTTGGCGTAATGGCGCTGGTGACGGTCCTGTCGGTGATGAACGGCTTTGAACGCGAGCTGCAAAACAACATCCTGGGGCTGATGCCACAGGCCATTCTTAGCGCCAAACAGGGTTCGGTGAACCCTCAGCAACTGCCGGAGCGCGAAGCGAAACTTAATGGGGTAACCCGCGTAGCGCCGATCACCACCGGCGACGTGGTGCTGCAGAGCGCGCGCAGCGTGGCGGTCGGGGTTATGCTGGGCATTGATCCGGCGCAGAACGATCCTCTGACTCCATACCTGGTGAACGTCAAACAGAGCGATCTGCAGGCGGGCAAATATAACGTTATTCTCGGCGAGCAGCTGGCGGGCCAGCTGGGGGTTAATCGCGGCGATAAAATTCGCGTGATGGTTCCTTCCGCGAGTCAGTTTACGCCGATGGGCCGCGTGCCGAGCCAGCGTCTGTTCACGGTCATCGGCACCTTCGCCGCCAACAGCGAAGTCGATGGCTATCAGATGCTGACCAACATCGACGACGCCTCCCGTCTGATGCGCTATCCGCTGGGGAATATCACCGGCTGGCGCCTGTGGCTGGATAAACCGCTGCAGGTCGACACCCTGAGTCAGCAGACGCTGCCGCCGGGAACTCAGTGGCAGGACTGGCGCGAGCGCAAAGGCGAACTGTTCCAGGCGGTGCGCATGGAGAAAAATATGATGGGCTTGCTGCTGAGCCTGATCGTCGCCGTCGCGGCCTTCAACATTATTACCTCGCTGGGGATGATGGTGATGGAGAAGCAGGGCGAAGTGGCGATCCTCCAGACCCAGGGGCTGACGCCGCGGCAGATTATGGCCGTCTTTATGGTGCAGGGGGCCAGCGCCGGGATCGTCGGCGCGCTGCTGGGAGCGGTGCTTGGCGCCCTGTTGGCCAGCCAGCTGAATAATTTAATGCCGATCATCGGCGCCTTCCTTGACGGCGCGGCGCTGCCGGTGGCGATTGAGCCGCTGCAGGTCATTGTTATCGCCCTGGTGGCGATGGTGCTGGCCCTGTTGTCTACGTTGTACCCTTCCTGGCGCGCTGCCGCCACCCAACCCGCTGAGGCTTTACGTTATGAATAAGATCCTGCTGCAATGCGACAACCTGTGCAAACGCTATCAGGAAGGCAATGTGCAAACCGATGTCCTGCACAATGTCAGCTTCAGCATTGGTGAAGGCGAGATGATGGCTATCGTCGGCACCTCCGGCTCTGGCAAAAGTACGCTGCTGCATCTGCTCGGCGGCCTGGATACGCCCACCTCTGGCGACGTGATTTTCTCCGGTCAGCCGATGAGCAAGCTATCCACCGCCGCGCGCGCCGACCTGCGTAACCGCGAGCTGGGCTTTATCTATCAGTTCCACCATCTGCTGCCGGACTTTAGCGCACTGGAAAACGTGGCGATGCCGCTGCTGATTGGCAAAAAGAAGCCGGCGGATATTGAACGCCAGGCGAAAGCGATGCTGCAGGCGGTCGGGCTTGAACACCGCAGCCATCACCGTCCGTCGGAGCTCTCCGGCGGCGAGCGCCAGCGGGTGGCGATTGCCCGCGCGCTGGTGAATAAACCGCGGCTGGTGCTGGCGGACGAGCCAACCGGTAACCTCGACGCTCGCAACGCCGACAGCATCTTCCAGCTGCTGGGCGAACTGAACGTCGCGCAGCGCACCGCGTTTCTGGTGGTGACCCACGACCTGCAGCTGGCGAAGCGCATGAGCCGCCAGCTGGAGATGCGCGATGGCCGTCTGACCGCCGACCTGACCCTGATGGGGGCCGAGTAATGGCGTCTCCGTTATCGTTACTGATTGCATTGCGTTTCAGCCGCGGCCGGCGGCGCGGCGGCATGGTGTCGCTGATCTCGGTGATCTCCACCATCGGCATTGCGCTGGGGGTGGCGGTGCTGATCGTCGGCCTCAGCGCGATGAACGGCTTTGAGCGCGAGCTGAATAACCGCGTGCTGGCGGTGGTACCGCATGGCGAGATCGAACCCGTGAATCAGCCGTGGAATAACTGGCAGGAAGCGCTGGCGAAGGTGCAGAAGGTGAAGGGGATTGTCGCGGCAGCGCCCTATATTAACTTCACCGGTCTGGTGGAGAGCGGCAGCAATATGCGCGCCATCCAGGTGAAAGGCGTCGACCCGCAGCAGGAGAGCCAGCTCAGCGCGCTGCCTACCTTTGTGCAGAATAACGCGTGGGCCGGATTCAAGGCTGGCGAACAGCAGGTGATCCTGGGCAAAGGAGTCGCCGATGCCCTGCACGTGAAGCAGGGGGACTGGGTGTCGATCATGATCCCTAATGCCGACGCCGACCATCAGCTGCTGCAGCCAAAACGCGTCAGGCTGCATGTGACCGGAATTTTACAGCTGAGCGGCCAGCTCGATCATAGTTTTGCCATGATCCCGATGCAGGATGCGCAGCAGTATCTGGAGATGGGCGGCAGCGTGACCGGCATCGCCATCAAGGTCACCGACGTTTTCCATGCTAACAAGCTGGTACGCGACGCCGGCGAGGTGACCAACAGCTACGTCTACATCAAGAGCTGGATCGGCACCTATGGCTATATGTATCGCGACATCCAGATGATCCGCGCCATTATGTACCTGGCGATGGTGCTGGTGATCGGCGTGGCCTGCTTTAACATCGTCTCGACGCTGGTGATGGCGGTCAAAGACAAAAGCGGCGATATTGCGGTGCTGCGCACGCTTGGCGCAAAAGACGGCTTAATTCGCGCGATTTTCGTGTGGTATGGTTTATTAGCCGGATCGGTAGGCAGCCTGTTTGGGGTGGTGATCGGCGTGATCTGCGCGTTGAACCTGACGTCGATCATCAACGGCATCGAATACCTGATTGGGCATAAATTCCTCTCCGGCGACATCTATTTTATTGACTTCCTGCCGTCAGAATTGCACTGGCTGGACGTCTTTTATGTGCTGGTGACAGCACTGTTGCTGAGTTTGCTGGCCAGCTGGTATCCCGCCCGCCGCGCCAGCCGCATCGACCCGGCGAGGGTGCTGAGTGGCCAGTAATTTATCGTCATCGTCGGCCTGGCTGACGACACAAGAGGAATTGCTGAAATGTATTATGGATTTGACATTGGCGGCAGCAAGATAGCGCTGGGCGTATTTAATCAGGAGCGGCGACTGCAGTGGGAAAAACGCGTCGCTACGCCGAAAAGTAGTTATGAGGATTTTCTCCAGGCGGTAGAGGCGCTGGTCCGCGAGGCCGATGAGCGCTTCGACCAGCAGGGTTCGGTCGGGATCGGTATTCCGGGAATGCCGGAAACGGCGGACGGCACGCTGTATGCCGCTAACGTGCCAGCCGCCAGCGGCCGGCCGCTGCGCGCTGACCTCAGCGCGCGGTTGGGGCGCGATGTGCGTCTCGATAATGACGCCAACTGTTTCGCGCTGTCGGAAGCGTGGGACGATGAGTTTACGCAATACCCGCTGGTGATGGGATTGATCCTCGGCACCGGCGTGGGCGGCGGCCTGGTGTTGAACGGTAAATCGATTACCGGACATAGCTATATCACCGGCGAGTTCGGTCATATTCGCCTGCCGGTGGATGCCCTGGAGGTGGTTGGGCGCGATTTTCCGCTGCTGCGCTGCGGCTGCGGCCAGCTGGGCTGTATTGAAAATTATCTCTCCGGTCGCGGTTTCGCCTGGCTGTACGAACATTTTTATCAGCAACCGCTCTCCTCGCCGGAGATTGTGGCGCAGTGGCAGCAGCACGATCCGCGCGCGCAGGCGCACGTTGAGCGCTATCTCGATCTGCTGGCGGTGTGTCTGGGGAATATACTGACCATTGTCGACCCGGATTTGCTGGTGCTCGGCGGTGGATTATCTAACTTTACGGCCATTAGCGAAGGGCTGGCGCAACGATTGCCGCGCCATCTTCTGCCGGTCGCCAGGGTTCCGCGCATTGAGCGCGCGCGCCACGGCGATGCCGGGGGAATGCGCGGTGCGGCCTTCCTTCACCTGACCCATTAATCACAGAGGTAGCTATGCAGTCGCGCCGTTTACATCGATTGAGCCGTTTTCGTCGCAATAAACGTCGGTTGCGTGACCGTCTGCGTCAGCGGATTTTCTTTAGGGAGGACAGGATGAAGCCTGAAGCGATGGCAAAACCGAGAGTGGTGGTGTTAACCGGCGCGGGCATCTCGGCAGAGTCGGGGATCAAAACCTTCCGCGCGGCCGATGGCCTGTGGGAAGAGCATCGGGTGGAAGATGTGGCGACGCCGGAAGGCTTCGCCCGCGATCCGGCGCTGGTGCAGGCGTTCTACAACGCCCGTCGTCGTCAGCTGCAGAGTCCGGAAATCGCGCCGAACGCGGCGCATCTGGCGCTGGCGCGTCTGGAGGATCTGCTGGGCGACCATTTTCTGCTGGTCACCCAGAATATTGATAATCTGCACGAGCGCGCCGGCAACCGCCGGGTGATCCATATGCACGGCGAGCTGCTAAAGGTGCGCTGTTCGTGGAGCGGCCAGGTGCTGGAGTGGACCGGCGACGTCACCGCCGAGGACAAGTGCCACTGCTGCCAGTTCCCGGCGGCGCTGCGTCCGCACGTGGTCTGGTTTGGCGAAATGCCGCTGGGGATGGATGAGATCTACAGCGCGCTGGCCGACGCAGATATTTTTATCGCCATCGGCACCTCCGGCCATGTCTATCCGGCGGCTGGCTTTGTGCACGAGGCGCGACTGCACGGCGCCCATACCGTTGAACTGAACCTGGAGCCCAGCCAGGTGGGCAGCGAGTTTGCCGAGAAGCACTACGGGCTGGCAAGCGAAGTGGTACCCGCCTTTATCGATAAGCTGCTGCAGGAAAACGCGCTGTAAACTGAAGCCGCCTGCCGGTAGCCAGAGCGCAGCCCACGGCCGCCGGCAGCGCTGCTGACAAGGATGTCACGTCATGACAGGAGTCAGACCATGCATAATCCGCTGGTTATCGAAGCGATCATGTTGATCGCGGCCATTATCGTTGGCGTCTGGAGCCAGCGCGCTTTACCGCTACATGTCGATAGCCGACCGATCCTCTTCCTGCTATGTCTGTTCCTCGGCACTGGCAGCGCGTTGTGCCTGCTGCTGGATATCTTAGCTCTGCTGTTGACCGGTCAGGTCGCGACGGGCGGTGTGCGAATATACGGTCCGTTGCTGCTGCTGGTGGTGCTGTGGAAACCTCTCAACTGGGTTGTCGGCATCATTGAAGATTTTGTGCAGCGGCGAGCCGAAAAAGGGAAGGGCAAAGGCCAGCACGACGGCGGTCAACGCTGATCCGCCGCCTGCGCCGTGGCTTATTTATAGCGCCTTTTGCATATTAATGACCGAACGGGCGTTCGAGGCGCTGGTAGCCAGCACATCGATAACCCCGGTGCGTAATGCCCCCAGGATCGCTGTCGCTTTCGTACTTTCGGAGGCGATAGCGATGACGCAGGGAATGGCCCGCAGCTGTTCGAGACTTAAGCCAATGACCCGGTCATTCATCACCGTATCGACGGGTTTGCCCTGAATATTGAAAAAGCTGTACCCCGCCAGATCGCCCACCACCCCCTGTTCCTGACGCGCGGTGGCAATTTCCTGCGGCGTAAACCAGCCGAGCTGCACCATAAAGCTGTTTTCATTCATATCGCCGAGGCCGATGATCGCCACGTCAGCTTTGCTGGCCTGTTCGAGCGTGGCCTTAATCAGGCGGTTTTGCATAAAGGCCGCGCGCAGCTCCGGGGTTTCCACATAGGCCGGGGCGTAAAGCGTTTCGCTGAAGCCGTTAAATTTGCGCGCCAGATTCCGGCTGATGTGGTCGGCATCAATCAGCTGATTGTCACGCTTGGTTCCGCCGATGCCGCAGATAAAGCGGCAGTGGCGCTCAGGAAACACGCCAACGTGATTCGCCACCGCGGCCACATTGCGCCCCTGACCAACGGTGACGGTCATATCGTTTTTTAACACCCCGGCAAGGTAGTTACTGACCAGGGCCGCCACCTGCTGGCGCTGTTCATCTTCATCATGGTGATCCAGGGCAATTAGCGCGCGCTTAATGCCAAAGTGCGAAATAAACTGCTGCTCAATCTGGGAGCTGAAGACCGGATGGTATTTGACGCTGATCTCAACAATCCCTTCCTGGCGCGCTTTTTTCAGCAGGCGCCCGACTTTGATACGCGAAATGCCGAATCGTTTGGCGATCTCTTCCTGCGTTTGTTCCTGATCGTAATAAGCCACCGCAATTTCAGTGAGCAGGGCGTAATCTGAGTCTTGTTCAATCATGGCCTGGAATTTCCATCTCTGGTGTCCCTTTTATATTACTGCGCCTGCAAAATAAATTCCTGTGTAACGCGTTGAACAATGTCGCAATAGCCTTGCGCGTCCCAGGCCGCGCGGCCGATAAACAACCCATTGATCTCCTGCTGGCGCAGCAATTCCACCGCGTTTTGCAGCGTTACGCTGCCGCCATAGAGCAGCGGGATACGGGTTCCCGTCTCGTGACCAAACCGCTCGCAAAGCGCCTGACGTAGCGCCTGATGAATGACACCCGCCTCCTGCGGTGAGGCGGGCGTACCATGTTCGCCAATGGCCCACACCGGTTCATACGCAATCAGGGTCCGCAGCGCCTGCTGGTGGCTCAGGCCATACAGGGCGATCTTCATCTGCCGCACCACGCTTTCACGCGACACCTGCCAGCGTTTCTCCTCGGCGCTATCGCCAATACAGATCAGCGGGCGCAGGCCATGACCTAAGGCGCTATGCACTTTTCGATTAATCGCGGCATCGCTTTCATTAAAGGCGGCGCGTCGTTCTGAATGTCCCAGCTCAACAAGCGTGGCGCCGGTTTCTGCCAACATGGCCGCCGAGATTTCCCCGGTCCAGGCGCCCTGATCCGCTTCATGCATATTCTGCGCGCCGGTCAGAAGCGGTAACTGATGCGTTTGCAGAAAATGGCTGACGGGTTGGATCGCGGTGAAGGGGGGAATGACGAAGGGCTGAATAGCAGGGTGACAGCCCTCCGGCATCCGCGCTGCCAGCGTTTCGCACCAGGCCATGGCCTGCGACAGCGGCTTGTTCATTTTCCAGCTGGTTCCTAACCATATCGGGGTCATCATTGCTTCTCCTCTTAATAAAATCAAATGCTTGCCAGAAACGGGGCCATACCCTGTATTGAGGTTGAACTTTTTATCACTGCATGAACATATGTTAGATCACATTTTTCGATGAAAAAAATCTATGAATTTTTTTATGTGATCTTCATCACTCATGGCGGCTCATTCATCAGGTAATGTTTTGAGCATATGATTTGATAGTGAACATATGAACAATCAACTGAAAAAATGAGAGGCGCATGATGTCAGCAGAGAAAAAACCCGTTGTGGCGATTACCATTGGCGATCCGGCAGGGATCGGCCCGGAGATCACCGTGGCCACCATGATGGACAAAAGCGTGTATGACGAGTGCAAACCGTTCCTGATCGGCTCGGTACCGATTATCAGCCGGGCGATGAAAATCATGGGCTGCGATTTTGCTATCCATAAAATTGCCCATCCGCAGGAGGCCCGTTTTAGCTGGGGGACGTTGGATGTTCTGGAAACTGGCGACTACGATTGCGACAGTATCGAATGGGGCAAGGTGCAGAAACTGGCGGGGCAAATGTCGCTGGACTATGTGATGAAGTCGATCGAGCTGGGTAAAGCGGGGCTGATCGACGTGGTCTCTACTGCACCAATTCATAAGGAAGCCATCAAGCTGGCAGGATGTAAGCTCCCGGGCCATACCGAAATCTATCAGGTGGAAACCCAATCTGATTACGGTCTGACCATGTTCCACGTCCACAACCTGCGCGTCTTCTTCGTGAGCCGTCATATGGCGCTAAAAGCAGCCTGTGACTATGCCAACAAAGCGCGAGTGCTGGCCTGCGTTCAGCAGATCCACCATGAATTTACCGCCCTGAACATCAAAAATCCGCGCATTGCCGTGGCCGCCCTGAACCCGCATGGTTCCGACAATGGTCTGTTTGGTCACGAAGAGGCTGACAATCTGATCCCGGCGGTGAAAGCTGCCCAGGAGATGGGGATCAACGCTATCGGGCCGGTTCCGGCCGATTCCGTGTTCCATCTCGGCAAACAGGGGCGCTACGACGCCATTCTCTCGCTGTATCACGATCAGGGGCATATTGCCTGCAAAACCCTCGACTTTGAACGTTCGATCACCATTACCTTCGGCCTGCCGTTTATGCGCAGCTCCGTCGACCATGGGACGGCGTTTGATATCGCCGGTACCGGTAAGGCGGGTACCGTCAGTATGCTGGAGTCGACGCTGGTGGCGGCCCGTTACTGGAAAATGAAGCATCAATAATCGCTGAGGTTCATGCGAATCACGAGGACAGAGAAATGGAAAAACATCTGTTGATTAGCAAGGGCTGTAAGGGCTGGGGCGGGCCGCTGACTATCACGCCAGGTCAGGGGAAAAAGATTGCGTACATCACCGGGGGGATCCGTCCCCCGGTCGTCGACCGCCTTAGCGAACTGACCGGCTGGCCTTCCATTGATGTATTCAAGAATGGCGAACCGCCGGCGGAAGAGATTGGTTTAATGGTCATCGACTGCGGCGGCACGTTGCGCTGCGGACTCTATCCGAAGCGGGGAATTCCCACCATTAACCTGCATCCCACCGGTAAAAGCGGCCCGCTGGCGGAATTTATACACGAAGGGATCTACGTCTCCGGCGTGACGCCAGCCTGCATTGAGATGGTCTGGCCGCAAGGGGAAGGCGGAAAGCTTGGGATCGTGGCTGACGATCTGACCGGGGCAACTACCGTCGGGGTGCTGCTGGCGCGCAGTGGTTTAAAAACCGCCGCGTTTTTCGATACCGAATCCTTCGCCCGCAATGAGGTAGAGTATCCGGCGATGGTGGTCAGCAGCGACAGCCGCCCATTGCCGAAAGCGGAGGCCCAGCACAAAGTGAGCGCTGCGGTGAAACAGCTGCAGGCTCGCGGCGCGCATTACTTCACCAAGCGGATTGATACCACGCTGCGCGGCGGCATCGGATTTGAAATCGACGCCATGCTGGAACAACTGCCGCAGGAGACGGTGGCGGTTGTGGTGCCGGCGATGCCGCAGTCACGGCGTATTCTCGTCGGCGGTTACTCGGTGATTGATTCGGTAGCCCTGTCGCGGACCGATGTGGCTCGCGATGTACGTACCCCGGTCACCGAGTCGTGGGTGCCGGGACTGTTGGCGGCGCAGACCCATCATCAGGTCGGGCATATCGCGCTGACATCGGTGATGAAAGGCGAAGGGCAAATCCAGCAGGATTTACAGGAACAACAACAGCGCGGCGTGCGGGTGATAGTGGTCGATGCGATAACCGTCGACGATGTCGATGCCATCGCCGGGGCGGTAGTGGCCCTGAACTGGAACGTGCTGGCCGTCGATCCGGGGCCCTTTACCGAACGGCTGGCGGTTCGTCGCGGCCTGATGCGCGAAGCGCGGAGCAGCGCGCCCGCGAGCCTGACAGCGGACGGCCAGCGCGGCTCGATTTTGATCGTTGCCGGCAGCGCAACGCCAGTAACCAAAAAACAGCTCCAGTATTTGATCGCTAATGATGCCCGGGTCTGCCATATCCCGGTGGATGCCGAGCTGTTGGTTGACCGGAAAAACGCCGCTGAGATTGAAGTCAATCGCGTGGTGCAGCATGCCCGACAGTGCGTTCCGGCGCAGCACAACGCGCTCTTTGTTTTTGAGTCCGCCTTGACCGGGCGGTTGCTAAACCTTCAGGAAGAGGAGCAGCGATTTGGTCTGGCCCACGGTGAGGCTGCGCAAAATATTAACCACGGATTGGGCAGTATTGTGCGCGAGGTGCTTAACTGTGCGTCGGGTGAAATTAAAGGATTGTATATGACCGGTGGTGACACCATGGTCAATGTACTAAAAGAGCTGGGCGCCACCGGAATAGAAATGATTGACTATGTCATCCCGCAAACCGATATGGTGCGGATCATTGGCGGCGATTATGCCGGCTTAATTTGCGTCGGGAAAGGAGGGCTAACCGGACCGGAAGATATTATTAGCATCATTGTTGACCGAATTTATCAGGAAGCACAGCAATAACCCAGTAATCTAATAACTAATAAACGACGTAATGGTCGTCAGGGTAGTATTGCGTCGTTATCTCTGTTAAATCTTAATTTAAGAGTTACCCTATGAATATTAATATACTTGAAAAAATGAATAAGGTGCCCGGTGGGTTAATTATTATTCCACTGCTGGTGGCTATATTAATTAATACTTTCGCGCCCCAGGTGCTCAGCATTGGCGGCCCGACCACCGCCTTATTTAAAGTCGGTTCCAGCGCCATGATGGGCATATTTTTGCTCATTTGCGGAACCTCGATCAATATCCGTCAGGCCGGGTTGCCGCTCTATAAAGGCGCCGTGCTGCTGTTTCTCAAATGTCTGGCCGGGGCACTGGCGGTATGGGTTGCGGGAACGTTGTTTGGCCCGAGCGGTTTTCTCGGAATATCGACCCTGGCGCTGATTGCCTGCCTGACCAGCTCGAACAGCTCCCTCTATATCGCATTGTGCAGCAACTATGGCGATGCCAGTGATGCCGGGGCGATCTCCGTATTCTGCATCAAGGATGGTCCGTTTGTTACCATGATGGTGCTGGGCGTCAGCGGCCTGGCCAATATTCCCTTCGCCGCGCTGCTGTCGATGCTGATCCCACTGCTGATTGGCATGCTGTGGGGCAATCTGGACGAACGCTTTAAACAGTTATGCGCTGCGGCGCAGCCGCTGGTGATCATTATTATGTCGTTCGCCATCGGCGCCAACTCCAGTATCAATACGGTGTTCACCGCCGGGCTGTCCGGGATCCTGTTGGGGATTATCTCCGCGCTAACCGGGATTGTGTTCTACTTTATCTACAACCTGTTTTTGAAGAAGAAAAGCGCGATGGGCGCCGCGCTGGGAACCACCGCCGCCAGCTCGGCGCTGACGCCGGCGATGGTTGCCCAGGCGGATCATTCGCTGGCGATGTACGTGGATGCCGCCACCGCGCAGCTGGCGACGGCGAGCATTATCACCATGATCACCGCGCCGATACTGGTCGCCTGGTTTGATAAACGGCTGAAAAAGCGTGCGCCAGCCGCTGAACCGCTGAAAGAGGTGAAAAGTGAAGAGAGCGTGACATTATCTTCCCCTGCCGCCAAAGGACACAAATAGTATGAGCGTGCCGTTGTATTCATTACGGATTACCGCCGTCGGGGAATATGTTGAGTGTTCTTTGCGGGAGCTGCGGCTTATTTTATTCTCCGATGCCGTTCCCGACGATATTGCGAGTTATTGCGCTGTACACCAGGCCAGCGAACTGACCGCCGAGTTATCGCCTGGTCAGCAAATGAAATTAAATGATAAAAATTATCGGGTGACCGCGGTAGGCCGTGTGGCAACGGCAAATTTACGACAGCTTGGCCATATCACGCTAAATTTTGATGGCGCAGATATCGCTGAATTACCCGGGACGGTACACCTTTACGGCGAACCACCACAAATTATTCAGCCTGGCGACCAAATTTCGTTTTACCCGAATTGTCATTAAGACGTACTGTTAAATTAAGGAAATAACCATGAAAACAATCGCTATTGGTGCGGATGATGCCGCCTATGCTTTTCGCGATTCCATCGTCGCTTATTTGAATGGGTTGGGAATTAACGTCGCGGATTACAGCAGCGATAAACGCCAGGGGAGTACCGTTTATCCGGATGTTGCCCATGCGGTGGCGATGTCGATTAAACAGGGCGAACACGAGCGTGGGATCCTGATCTGCGGTACCGGCATTGGGATGAGTATTGTGGCCAATAAAGTCCCCGGGGTCCGCGCCGCACAGTGTCACGATACCTTCTCCGCCGAGCGAGCGCGTAAAAGTAACAACGCGCAGATTATTACCCTTGGCGCGCGGGTGATTGGCGCTGAGCTGGGCAAAAAAATTATTCAGGCGTGGCTTGAGTCCGAATATGAAGGCGGCGGATCCGCGCCCAAAGTGGAACGTATTGATTATTACGAACACCAGCATGCCAGAGATTAATCTCCGCAGTCGTAAGATAAGGAACAGATGATGAGCCAGTTAGACGAACTGAAAAAATACACCACGGTTGTTGCTGATACCGGCGATATTGAATCGATTAAAAAGTTTGCACCCCAGGATGCGACCACCAACCCCTCGCTGGTGCTGAAGGCCGCGCAGCTGCCGCAGTATCAGCCGCTGATTGCCGATGCGATTGGCAAGGCACGCCGCCAGGGAGGCAGCGCAGAAACGCAATTGATTAACGCCTGCGATCAGGTGGCAGTGGATATCGGCAGCGAGGTGCTGCGCCATGTGCCCGGGCGTATCTCCACCGAAGTGGATGCCCGCTTTGCCTGGGATCGCGGGATGTGCGTCGCGAAGGCGCGCAAGCTCATCCAGTTATATGAGAAAAATGGCATTGGTCCCGAGCGGATTTTAATTAAGCTCGCCGCCACCTGGGAGGGCATTCGCGCTGCCGAAGAGCTGGAGCAGAGCGGTATAAACTGCAACCTGACGCTGCTGTTCTCTTTCGCTCAGGCCCGGGCGTGCGCCGAAGCGGGCGTCTTTCTCATCTCGCCCTTTGTGGGCCGCATCTACGACTGGTATCAGAAGCACCAGCCGCAGTCAGCCTATCAGGTGGACAGCGATCCGGGCGTGGTCTCTGTGCGCCAGATTTATCAGTATTACAAATCCCATGGCTATGACACGGTGGTAATGGGTGCCAGCTTCCGTCGAATTGAGCAGATCCAGGCGCTGGCGGGCTGCGATCGCCTGACCATCTCTCCGGCACTGCTGGACGAGCTGGCGGCCAGCGAAGGAGTGCTGACCCGCCAGTTGACTCCCGGCTGCGTGACGGAAACCCGTCCCAGCCCGATGACGCAGGCGGAGTTCCTCTGGCAGCATCATCAGGATCCCATGGCAGTGGAAAAACTAGCGGAAGGGATCCGACTGTTTGCTGTCGATCAGGTGAAACTGGAACAACAGATTCAGCAGATGTTGTAATCCGCGGGGATAAAGACTGATGAAAACGACAAATACCACTCGCCGCCAATGCGCCAACGCGCTGCGCGCCCTGAGCATGGACGCTGTACAGAAAGCCAAATCCGGCCACCCGGGGGCCCCGATGGGTATGGCTGACATTGCCGAAGT